>FZPY01000008.1_pt1 | contig 113177 bp, 90 predicted proteins | sample 1534801 | NCBI WGS metagenome assembly FZPY01 (sample SAMEA104161950, study PRJEB21768) | metagenome | isolation source: underground water | reverse complement strand
TAACGCTCGCACCCTACGTATTACCGCGGCTGCTGGCACGTAGTTAGCCGGTGCTTCTTCTTCCGGTACCGTCATCCCCACTTAGTATTAGTAAGTAGGATTTCTTTCCGGCTGAAAGAGCTTTACAACCCGAAGGCCTTCTTCACTCACGCGGTATGGCTGGATCAGGCTTGCGCCCATTGTCCAAAATTCCCCACTGCTGCCTCCCGTAGGAGTCTGGACCGTGTCTCAGTTCCAGTGTGGCGGATCATCCTCTCAGACCCGCTACGGATCGTCGCCTAGGTGAGCCTTTACCTCACCTACTAGCTAATCCGATATCGGCCACTCCGTCAGCGAAAGGTTCTTGCGAATCCCCTCCTTTCCCCCTCAGGGAATATGCGGTATTAGCGTAAATTTCTCTACGTTATCCCCCACTTACGGATATGTTCCGATATATTACTCACCCGTTCGCCACTCTCATCCCGAAGGACTACCGTTCGACTTGCATGTGTAAAGCATACCGCCAGCGTTCAATCTGAGCCAGGATCAAACTCTTCAGTTTAATACCTGTTTTGATTCATTTAAGAATCTGGTCTTACTCAAAGAGAATTATTGACATAATTCTTTTAGACTTCGTGTAAGTTTGTTGCTATATTTTAAAGTGATTTAACAACTCGTAAGTTGAAAAATCTCCAAAAAACCAAGCACCTACACTCGTCAATTGTTTGTTTGTTCTTTTAAAGAGCAGTCGCTGTGTCAGCGAAGAGGTGCGCATTCTACAGAGTTATTTAACACTGTCAACACCTTTTTGAAACTTCTTCTTAATCTCAATCTCGTACAATGAAGACAAAACCAAAATTCGGAAGCACTACAAATTCGTTCACTGGTTGCGGGGACAGGATTTGAACCTATGACCTTCGGGTTATGAGCCCGACGAGCTACCGAGCTGCTCCACCCCGCGTCAGAAAACGGACTATAGCAAGACCACGCCATTAGGTCAAACGATATATTCTTTTTTTATCTTTTGTCATCTAAAGTGAACTAATGCACCGCAAGACAGGACTATGATCTCGTCATTACCTTTCGTTACAATTATGCTGCGTCCCACTTTGCGCTTACCGGAGCTCCACATGAAGAATGCCTCTCTTGTACTCGGACTGTCTGTCCTGTTTACTGTCTACTCCAGCTATGCAACTGAGAATATTGTCGTGAGCGCCAAACAAATCCAGTCTCTTGGCATCACTACTATCGACCTGCCTGATAAGCATTCCGGCGACGTTTCCGGTTTACCTGCACAAGTCGTCATTCCCGGCAATCAGCTCTTTGCCATTAGCTCCCCACTGATGGCGTTGGTTGAACAAACACTGGTCGGTGTGGGCGACAGCGTCAAAAAGGGACAGACCATTGCGCGATTGCAAAGCCCCTTACTGGCAGAAGCACAACGCAGCCTTCTGCAAGCGCATACACAATACCAGATTGCCAAGGAAAATCTGGCACGAGATGAGTCCCTGAATAAGGACGGCATTATTTCCGAAAGTCGCTACCGCGCCACCCGCGCTTTGGCACTCGAAGCGAAGGCAGCGCTATCAGAGAGAAAGCAGATGCTGCGCATATCCGGCATGTCTGATGGCGCCATCACTCAACTATTGTCTACCAGTAATCTGAGCAGCCAGCTCACCCTCACGTCGCCCATTGACGGTGTCGTGCTTGAAAAATCAGTCAGCACAGGACAGCATCTGGATGCCTCTGTACTCATGTTCAAGATCGCCAAGCTCTCCCCTCTGGCACTGGAAATACAGGCACCGCTTTCGCAAACACACTATCTTAAACTGGGCTCAACGATCAGCATTCCCGAATTTTCAGCCAGCGGTAAAATTACCGCCATCGGCCGCAGCTTGACTGGCACCAATCAGACTGTATTACTGCGGGGTACCATTTTTTCTGGCGCTGAAAACCTGCGTCCCGGCCAGTTTCTCGAAGTGAGTATTAGCACAGGCACTAACAACGACGCACAATGGGAAATACCCAATAGCGCAATTTCACGTATCGACGGGCATACCGTGCTGTTCGTACAAACACCGCAGGGATTTCGCTCTCAGGTCATCAGCATACTCAATGAAGGTACGCAAAACAGCGTCATCAGTGGCAACCTTAAAGGCAACGAAAAAATTGCTGTGAAAGGTGTATCGACACTCAAATCCAGCTTTATCGGCATCGGCGGTACTGAATAATGTTATCGAAACTGGTCGAATTTGCCCTGACCCAGCGTTTATTAGTCGCGGCATTCACACTGCTCCTCATCGGCGCCGGTCTGGTTGCCTTTCGCGACTTGCCGATCGACGCCTTCCCTGACGTTTCGACGACACAAGTCAAGCTGATCATGAAAGCACCGGGCATGACACCGGAAGAGGTTGAAGCGCGTATCGTTACGCCGATTGAGCTGGAAATGCTGGGCATTCCCAAACAGCGCATCATGCGCTCCATTTCAAAATATGCGATTGCCGACATCACCATCGATTTTATCGATGGGACCGACATCTACTGGGCTCGCCAGCAGGTAGCCGAACGATTGAATAATGTTCTGCGGGATTTACCCCAGTCAGCATCAGGGGGGCTCGCGCCCATCACGACACCACTAGGCGAAATGTTCATGTTCACGGTGGAAGGCGAGGGCATTTCACTTGAAGCGCGTCGCACGCTGCTTGACTGGGTGATACGCCCGGCATTGCGCACCCTGCCGGGTGTTGCCGATGTGAATTCGCTCGGTGGACTCGCACGCAGTTTTGAAGTCGTACCGGATCACAATGCGCTGGCATCCCACGGCATTTCTTTTGCAATGCTGCAACAGGCGATACAGGCAAACAACCGAAATGACGGTGCAGGTCGCATCGGCGATGGCGAAGAAGCATTACTGGTGCGCGCCGAAGGCAGCGTCCAGAACTTGCAGGATTTGCGCGACATTGTGATAGCCAGTCCCGGCGGCAACCCTATCCGTGTGGGCGACGTTGCCAAGGTCAGAATCGGCAGCATGACGCGCTATGGCGTAGTCACTAAAGACGGAAAAGGAGAAGCCGTCGAAGGACTGGTACTGGGTTTACGCGGTGCAAATGCACAAAAAGTCGTTGCCGGTGTCAAAGCAAAACTTCTGGAACTGGCGCCCACATTACCCAAAGGCGTCACCACCCAGGTCTTTTATGATCGCGGCAGCCTGGTCAACCGCGCTATCGGCACCGTCTCCAAGGCGTTAACTGAAGCAATTGTGCTGGTTGTGATTCTGCTGGTTCTATTTCTGGGCAATTTGCGCGCAGCGATCGTCGTCGCATTAACCTTGCCGCTCGCCGTATTGATCACCTTCATTCTGATGGAAAATTTTGGCATGTCAGCCAATTTGATGAGTTTAGGCGGCCTCGCCATTGCCATCGGTATGCTGGTGGACGGTTCGGTGGTCGTCATGGAAAATGTGATCAATCATTTGGCAAACCGGCGCGCCCATATCCCGCATCTGCATGTGATCTATCGCGCGGTTAAAGAAGTGATCACACCGGTTGCAGCGGGCGTTGCCATCATCATCATCGTATTTTTGCCGCTGATGACGTTACAGGGACTGGAAGGGAAACTTTTTATTCCGGTAGCGCTCACGATCGTATTCGCTCTGGCTGCATCGCTGCTGCTGTCTCTGACCGTCGTACCTATGCTGTCCTCGTTGTTACTCAAGACGGCCAGTCATGATGAACCCTGGCTGGTACGCCGCGCGATGGCGATTTACGCGCCCATGCTGGAACGCGCACTAAAACGTGAACGCGTAGTCATCATTGCCGCTCTCACCATGCTAGTCATCAGCGGCGGGGTATACACGCTGATCGGAAAGGCTTTCATGCCAGAAATGGATGAAGGCGATTTAATCATGCAGGTCTCCAAACTGCCTTCGATCAACATCGCGCAGACCGCGATCATGGATGAGCGCATCCAGCAGGCCATCCTCAAAGCGGTTCCCGAAGTCAAAGGCATCGTTTCACGCGCAGGGGCAGATGAACTGGGGCTCGACCCGATGGGTTTAAACGAAACTGACAATTTTCTGGTGCTCAAACCGCAAAAGGAGTGGCGGCACAAAGACAAGACTTCCATTATCGATGAGATCAGAGTCGTAATGGCTGATTTCCCCGGTGTGGAATACAGTTTCACCCAGCCCATTGCGATGCGGGTTTCTGAAATGCTGACTGGTGCGCGCGGCGACATCGCAATCAAGATTTTTGGCACTGACCTGAACAAGCTCAATGAAACAGCCGAAAAAATGGTCTCTGTGCTGTCAGGTATTAAAGGCAGCGAGGATGTGTTCACCGTCAAGAACAGCGGCGTGCAATATTATCGCGTTGCCATAGACCGGCTGGCAGCGGGTCGACTCGGACTGACCGTCGATGACATCGGCAATACGCTGCGCAGTCAGATCGAAGGTCAGCCGCTCGGCATGGTGATTGAAAACGGTCGCCGCACCCCCCTGATCATCCGCGGCGAAGCGGACATACAGCAATCCCCCGCCCTGTTTGCCGCCCTCACCCTGCCCCTGCCCAACGGACAGAGCGTGCCGCTGTCCGTCGTTGCAAAACTGGAAAGAGTAGACGGCCCGGTTAAAGTCGACCGGGAAAACGGGGTCCGCATGGTGGTCGTGCAAAGCAATGTACGGGAGCGCGATCTGGTCGGTTTTGTTGAAGAAGCTAAAGCGGCAGTCGCAGCAAAGATCAAGTTACCTGACGGCTATCGCCTGACCTGGGGCGGACAGTTCGAAAACCAGCAGCGTGCTGCGGCCCGCTTAGCCGTCGTAGTACCCGTCGCGCTCGGCATGATCTTCATGCTGCTGTTCGCGACCTTCGGCTCGGTCAGACAAGCCGTACTGGTACTGACCAACATCCCGTTTGCATTGATCGGCGGCATCTTTGCCCTGTGGATCAGCGGTGAGTACATGTCGGTGCCCGCTTCAGTCGGATTCATCGCACTGTTAGGGATTGCCGTACTCAACGGCGTGGTCATGGTCTCCTACTTCAATCAATTGTATGCAGAGGGGATGGACATCACACAGGTCGTTTTTGAAGGCGCAAAACGTCGTCTTCGTCCGGTGCTGATGACTGCAAGTATCACTGCCTTTGGCCTGCTACCTGTACTGTTTGCTACCGGCCCCGGTTCGGAAATTCAGAAGCCCCTTGCCATCGTAGTGACCGGCGGGCTGATCAGCTCGACGCTACTGACGCTGATCATGCTGCCCATACTGTACCGACGCTTTGGTCTTGAGCGAGTAAAGGAATCAACATGAAAGAAATGAATTGCTGTTTGACGCTGGTTTGCCATCGCTCGCTGGAAGAGCGACTGGTTGATCATTTACTGGAACATCCCGAATGGGTGCGCGGTTTTTCCCTGACCCGCATCGAAGGCGGCAGCCAGAAAGAAAAACTGCCCAGCATGCTCGAACAGGTGCGAGGGCGGTCCGAGCGCGTACAAATTGTCACCGTGATGAACCTCAATGATGCACACGAGCTCATCACACACCTCAAACACAATGAAAAAAATCCGGAGATTGCCTACTGGATGACGCCGGTGATTGAATTCGGGAGACTGGCATGAGCATACCGAATATGAATTGTACGATATCGGATCGCACATACAGCGGACGCAAAATGCAACATGCGAATCTTCTGCTTGGGGCCTTGTTGATAAGTGGATTTGCTTGTGCCGCAGAAATCAATCACCCGGATCTGCCGCCTCCCGCACAAGTCGTACGAGCACTGGACGACAGCCTGCTGGTGCTCAATGCGACAAGCGGCTTGAAACTGGAGCAAGCCAACCAGAGAAAATGGAACAGCGGCCCGTACGAATTTAACCTGCGCGCAGGCTCGTCACAACGCCACATCGTCAACACCGGGCAGCGACTCAAGGAATGGGATGTCGCGCTGGAACGCCCCTTGCGACTGTTCAATAAAGCGGGAATTGATGAGGATATCGGTGCAATCAGCGTTCAACGCGCCGAATTTACTCTAGGCGATGCGCACCACGAAGCAGGACGTTTGCTACTGAAACTCTGGTACAACTGGCAACGCGAACAGGCGAGTGCCCAGCTTTGGCAGCAACAGGTTGATATCCTCACACAGCAGTCTGTGATGACTGAAAAGCGTGTCAACGCAGGTGATGCGCCCAAGCTTGAATTGAACCGTGCGCAAGCCGCCGTCGCACAGGCAGCTGTCACCTGGCATCAGGCTCAATTGCGTGCACAACTCGCAGGCACAGACATTGCACGGGCATTCCCGGCAATTTCGCTGCCGGAAAAGCCGGTTTTATCCACCCCGATCGCAATTGATCATGACTTGTCATTCTGGAAAGCTCGCATACTGGACGACAATCACGAACTGGGCATGGTGCAAACACAAACTCAGGTTCAACACTTACTGGCCCAACGCAGCCGCGCCGACCAGATTCCAGACCCCACCGTCGGTTTGCGTTACGCAAATGAAATGGGGGGAAATGAACGCGTAGCGGGCGTCTATCTGACCGTACCCATCTCTATCGGACACCGGCAAGCGACCGCAGAGGGCATCGAGCAGCAAGCCACTATGGCTGCGGATCAGGAAGCGTTCGTCAAACGTCGCCTGGAAGGTGACATCTATGCGACGCATACGCAAGCGGTCAGTAATTTTGCTACCTGGCAACAGGCGCATGATGCCGCGCAAGCCATGCGCAATAATGCCGAACTGATTGCCCGTGGCTATGCGCTGGGTGAATTCAGCCTGTCAGATAATCTTTTCGCGCGACGCACAGCGTTAGAGGCATCACTGGCAGAGACCCTCGCACAACTGGACGCCAATGAAGCGCATTACCGCCTGTTGCTTGATTCACACCAATTATGGGCACAAGACGACGACCACCACCATAATTAACCCGGATATTATCGGCGTCTTTGCTGCTGCATGAATTACCAAGGCATGAAGACTGCTGCCTGAATATCCTTGCAAAGGTATTCACGTTGATAATGTCAGGGGTGGTGCTTTTGATAAAGCTGAAGTTGGCTGATTTTTAAACACGTCATCAGCCTAAATTGAATTCGCATCAATAATTTATCAAGCAACGCGCTGGTTAAAAACGGGATCGTGTCATCATCCCATATTGAAACAATACCGTTTTTAGCGAGCACTCAACCGGCAGTCCCTTTTCGGCCATGCTTAGCTTGTGTAAACGACAAGCCACGCCCCTCCCCTGCTTTTTTTTCATTTACTGTACACATCCGGCCGGGTACTTTCTGACTGGTTACGCATCGCCTGTCATCAGATTGACGCGGGCTAACCCTGAGCTGTTGGCGCGCGTTTAAAACTGACCACCCGTGCGCGTTGAATTTTGACCAGGCGTTTTACGGCGTAATTAACTGCCTGCGGGTAAGCCAACTTCAGCGTATGACAATTTACGGGATACTGGCTTTAGGCTTCGGCGTTCGCACCAGCAGCAATAAGGGCAGCATCACCACAAAATTGAGTGTAGCAAACCAGAAGCTGTCGATATAACCGATATTTTGAGCCTGATGCAACACGGCTTTGGCAGCGAGCGCGATCCCCTGCGGATCATGAATGTCTAAATGCAGCGGTGCCAGATAGGCATGATACGCATCGTTGTAAGGATTAATTGCCCCCCGCAACAGACTCCAGTTCTGCTCAGTGCTGCGTGAAAAGTAGGTCGCCAGAATGGAAATACCAAGCGCAGAACCGAGGGCGCGGATCAGACTGTAAATTCCGGCAGCTTCGGCAGCCGTCTCTTTGGGCAAGGTCGTGAAGGCGAGCGTCGAGATCGGTACAAAAATCAGCCCCATCCCCATGCCTTGCAGCAGCATCGGCAGAATCAGATCATGCGCACTGATGTCACTGGTCAACCGTGTCATCATATAGTTTCCCGCGATACTGGCCAGAATTCCAAAGAACACGAAGTTGCGCGGCGGTATTTTGCCGACAAATTTGCCTATAAATATCATCACCAGCAGGGAAGCCAGACCGCGCGGCGCCATATACAGACCCGCTTCAAAAGTCGGATAACCCAGGAAATTTTGCAAAAACAGCGACTGCAGCAGCATGCCGCCGAAAAATCCGATGCCGATGGTGGTCATAATCAGACTGGCAAACAAAAAATTACGGTCGCGAAAAATACGCAGATCGAACAAGGGATGATGTTTGCCGGTCAGGGTATAGGCGATAAAGAAAAGCATCGAAAAAACGGAAATGACAGCGGCCATGATCAACATCTGTGAGCTGAACCAGTCATCCTGATTACCGCGATCGAGCACCAGTTGCAACGCACCGATCCCAAGCGACAGCGATGCGAATCCGAGCCAGTCCATTCTTCGAGCACGAACGGCCGTGTCGGGAACATGGCGCCAGGCAAGAATGAAAGACAGAATACCCACGGGCAGGTTGATATAAAACGTCCAGCGCCAGCTGACGACTTCGGTGAGCCAGCCGCCCAGCGTCGGCCCCATTATCGGCGCCACCATCACCCCCATGCCCCAGATCGCCATCGCCTTGCCGCGTTGTTCACCGGGGAAAATCTGCAGCATAATGGATTGCGACAACGGAACCAGCGAGGCGCCGAACACGCCTTGCAAAAACCGGAACAGCACCATCTGAAAAAGCGATCCTGCCATCCCGCACAGCGCGGAGGTGATCACAAATCCTGCGATACTGATGAGCAGATAGATGCGTTGTCCAAGACGGTCGGTGAAGTAGCCCGTCAGCGGCATGAAAATCGCGGAGGCAATCAGGTAGGACGTGAGTACCCAGCTGATATTGTCGGGGGTCGCATCGAGTTGCCCCGCCATACTGGGCAAGGCAACATTGATGATGGTGGTATCGAGCACCTGCATGATAGTTGCCGCCATCACGGCAACGCCGATCAGTACCCGATTCGCGTTCATATTATTTCAGGTATACGGTGACAGTCGCCGTCGCCCCGATACGCAGCGGACTATCACCCGGCGTTAATTTGATACGCACCGGTACGCGCTGGGCGATTTTCACCCAGTTTCCGGTGGCATTTTGCGGCGGCAACAGAGAAAAAGCGGTTCCCGTCCCGCCGCTGAGGCTTTCAACGCGGCCCGAGAAATGTTTTTCGGGATACATATCGATCCGGATATCAACCAGCTGCCCCGGATGTATACCTGACAACTGAGTCTCCTTGAAATTCGCGTCGATATGAAAACTGTCTTTGGCAATCAACGCAAATTGCGGCGCACCGGCCTTGATCATACTGCCCGCAGTCAATGCAAGATTACTGATCTGCCCGTCCTGCTCAGCCTTGATATGCGTATGAGACAGATCAAGCTTTGCCTGTTCAATGGCCGCCTGTGCAATCAACACATCCGCGCGCTCGTCAATTTTATCCGGCACAGCCTGTGCGCGGGCCAGTTTTGCACTCGCTTCTGCCAATGCGGCCTGCATGCCAAGCACGCGGGTTTGTGCATCGTCCAGCGTTTGCTGGGACAGAAAATGCTGCGCCACCAGTTTTTTGTCTCTTGCACAGATACCGAGCGCATGGGCAAGATCACTACGGCTTTGTGCAATTTTCGCCCTTGCAACGTCAATTTCAGCATGATCCTGACGCGCAGCTTGTCTTGCGAGCAATAAATCAGCTTGCGCACGCAACAATGCGATCTGATAAGTTTCAGGATCGATATCGAACAGCGCATCGCCTTGGCGCACAGACTGATTCTCTTTGACATAGACAGCAATAACCCGACCGCCCACCTGTGCCGCCACATCAACAACATCGGCATTAAGGTAAGCGTTCTCGGTGCTGCGTGTGGCACGTGAAAAATAATTGTAGGCAAAACCGCCTGCGACGACCAGCAATACGAAGATGGCAGCAAGCCGGATTTTTACGGAAATAATCTGCTTCATGCGATGGCTCCGAGCTTATTGCGTATGTGGTTCGTGACATTGAGTGCGGTTTGGATTTCAGCCTGACTGAGGCCTGCCAATAATTGGGCTCGCAAATCGGAGGCACAACTGCGTATGTTCAATACTGCCGCATTCCCCGCATCCGACAGGCGCAGGTGCTTGACCCGCCGGTCGGTTTCGCTGTGACAGCGTGTCAGCAGTCCATCCTTTTCCATGTGATCGACCAGCCTGACCAGCGTTGCCGCTTCTATGCCCATGCTTTGCGCCAGTTCCCGATGGGTGCAACCGTCATTGCGGGATAAATGGAGCAACAACAGCCAGCGGGAAAGCGTAAACCCCAGGGGTCTGAGCTGACGATCGAGCGCTGTTCGCCAGGCATGTGTCGTCAAAAACATGGATTCTGCGAACTGCTCATTCAATGATTTCATTATTGATTGCCACACCAATGGTTAGCCTGCTAACTATTCTGGCGCATCGCTGATATTTTGTCGATAGCGCATCCGTTCGCCTGTACTTTCAGCCCTGAATGCCCGCGAGCCATTTATAATGCATCGCCTAGTCTTCTTGTGAACTCAGCCATGTCAGTCATTCCCGAAATAAAACCCGATCAATCCATCGAACTGCTCAAAGAATTGCACATTTTGACGCGTGACGGCAAACTCAATCAGGACAGTCGCCGCAAGCTCAAACAGGTGTATCACCTGTTTCATTTCATCGAACCTTTACTGGAAGAGGTACTGGCCGCCAAACCCGACTTGACCCTGGCAGATCACGGCGCAGGCAAATCCTACTTAGGTTTCATTCTCTACGATTTATTCCTGAAGAAAAGACAGGAAGGGCATATTTACGGAATTGAAACGCGCGCGCCGCTGGTTGAAAAATCACAGGAACTGGCTGCCAGCTTAAAGTTTGAGCGTATGTCTTTCCTGAATCTGTCGGTTGAAGAATCCACCCACTCCGCCGCACTGCCGGAGCAGATCGACATCGTCACCGCATTGCACGCCTGCAACACGGCAACCGATGATGCAATTAAATTCGCCCTGCATAAAAAAGCCCGCTTCATCGTGCTGGTTCCCTGCTGCCAGGCTGAAGTTGCCAGTGTATTGAATAAAAACAAGAATCAATCCTTCGGCAAAACGCCGCTGTCCGAGATCTGGCGCCACCCTATCCACACCCGCGAATTCGGCAGCCACCTGACCAATGTGCTGCGCTGCCTGCTGCTCGAATCGCACGGCTATCAGGTGACCGTGACGGAGCTGGTCGGCTGGGAACACTCGATGAAAAACGAACTGATCATCGCCCGCCGCACGGGTAGCCCGCGCAAAGATGCAAAACAACGGCTCGAATACATCCTGCGGGAATTGAATCTGGAAGCGTTACGCGAGCGCTTTGTGTACTAGCGTAGCGCGAACACATTTCCCTTAACCTGATCATTTATACAGTGTGACGCCTGCGCTCCTCAATGATATGGCTGACAGCACACTTCCTCAACGCACTGAAAATGGTTATTATCCTCTCAACCTCAATGGCAACCATGACGTTTGCCAGACTGTTTGAGCGCAAATTTTCGTGTCACGGGCAATTTAATGCTGAACCTGTTCATTTCGCCTCCAGATAGCAGTGTGCTCTACGCTGGAAACTATGACTTCGTGCTGGTCAGTTTGTCCGTCCTGGTCGCGGTATTTGCATCCTACGCAGCACTGCTGGTTTCCCAGCACGTTGCAACCGCGACACTTGCGAAAACCAGACATCTGTGGATTGCCGGCGGCGGACTGTGCTTAGGTATCGGCATCTGGGCCATGCATTTTGTCGGCATGCTGGCCTTCACCCTGCCCTGTTCGACCCGTTATGATGCCAGTCTCACCTTCCTCTCGACGATTCCCGGCATACTTGCCAGCGCACTTGCGCTGAAAATCATCAGTCGCCGTGAATTATCGCCTTCTCAGCTTGCTCTGGGCGGATTGCTGATCGGGGCTGGCATCGGCGCCATGCACTATTCCGGCATGGCCGCGATGCGCCTGAACGGCCTGATACGCTACGATATCAAACTGTTTGCACTGTCGATTGCCGTTGCCATCCTGCTGGCCACGCTGGCACTGTGGATCAGGTTCCGCCTTCAGTCACTGCAAGACAGATGGAGACAGTGGAGCACCCTTGCAAGTGCAATTGTGATGGGGCTTGCCGTCTCAGGCATGCACTATACGGCAATGGCCGCCGCCTATTTTGTCCGTGGCAACACCACCGTTGCCGATGGAATCGCGCCGGCTTTTCTCGCCGCGATCGTACTGGCGGCAACGAGCCTGATCATCGTCATGACTATCATCGCCGCGTACAGCAACAAGTCCAACCTGTTATCTTTCGGGCACCCCTACAAGATGATGGGCATGCTGATTGCCGTATGGGCAAGCCTTGCCTGGTTAAGCGCCGATTACTACTATAACCGCCTGACCCAAACCGTTTACCAGAATGAAATGCAACGCGCTGCGCAAACGAGTGAACAGGTTGCCGGCAATTTTGATAACAACATCAAACTGCTCAAAGGCATTGCACAGATATTCGCACGCGATGTGGATACGCTGCAGGTATTGCGCACCTTTAATTCAACGCCTTCCAGCCTGACGGCCAGGGAACGCAAACAGCGCTGGACGAAGGACAAGCAACTGGGCGAAATGAACCGCCAGCTGGCGAGGGCTGCCGGCAGTCTGGGTGCCGATGCGGTGCTCCTGCTGAATGCAGCGGGGGATTGCATCTCCTCTAGCAATGCCGACAAAGCAGACAGTTTTGTCGGCATTAATTTTGCTGATCGCGATTATTTCCGCCAGGCGAGCGCAGGGGAACTCGGCCATCAATATGCGGTGGGGCGCACCACTAAGATTCCCGGCCTTTATTATTCTCACTCGGTTCGTGAAAAGGGGCGCTTATCAGGGGTAGTGGTGGTCAAACGCAACATCACGCAATTTGCCCGCTGGACGGATCAGTCAAACGCATTCATTGCCGATGCCAATGGCGTGATCGTGCTGGCACCGGACAAAAAACTTGAATATCACTCCCTGCCCGATGCACCTGTCGCTAAAATGACAGCAGAAAAGATCATGTTGCAGTACAAGCAAAGTGCGATTGAGCCTCTGATCATCACGCCCTGGCAACAAAACCGGTTCCCCTCCGCCGTACTGATCGACGGAAAACCTGTTGTTTTTAAAATAAAAAACATGCCAGAGGATGCAATCACCCTCTATGCATCCCGAAATCTTGATGAGATCAACCGCCTTGACAGCGAGCAGATATGGCTGTTCCTGCTGCTCGCCTCTGCCGGCAGCATGCTGATCATCACCTCATCCGCAGTCGTGCTTTATCTGCGTGAATCCCAGCGCACGGCAGCCGATCTGCGCATTGCAGCCTCCGCCTTTGAAGCACAGGAAGGCATGCTGATCACCGATGCCTGCGGGATCATCCTGAGAGTGAACAAGGCCTTTACCGCTATTACCGGTTACAGCACGGAAGATGCGGTCGGCCAGACCCCGAAACTGCTCCATTCAGGCCATCAGGATAGCCAGTACTACCAGGCGATGTGGGAGTGCATCCGTCTGAACGGCAGCTGGAAGGGCGAAATCTGGAATAAGCGCAAGAATGGCGAAATCTATCCGGAACATCTGACCATCACCACGGTGAAAGACAAGGATGACACCATTACCCATTATGTCGGCACATTTACCGACATCACCGCGAGCAAAGCCGCTGCCGATGAAATCAAACTGCTGGCGTTCTACGATCCGCTCACAGGATTGCCCAACCGGCGCATGCTGACGGACCGTCTCAAACAGGCGCTGGCTTTATGGGCACGCAGCAACCGGCAGGGTGCGCTGCTGTTTATTGATCTGGATAATTTCAAGGCACTCAATGACACCCTCGGACACGACATCGGCGATTTACTGCTGCAACAAGTGTCACAACGCCTGACGGCCTGCGTGCGCGAAGGCGATACCGTCGCCAGAATGGGCGGCGACGAATTCGTAGTGATGCTCGAAGACCTGAGCGAACAGACGGCAGAAGCCGCTGCACAGACAGAAGTCGCCGCTCATAAAATCATTGACCGCCTCAACCAGCCCTACCTCCTCGCCGCACACAAATACCGCAACACCCCCAGCATTGGAATCACTTTATTTGCCAGCAGCAATACCGGCATAGACGAACTGTTCAAGCAAGCCGACATCGCCATGTATCAGGCGAAAAAAGCCGGACGCAACACGCTGCGTTTCTTCGATCCTGAAATGCAGCAGACCGTTAATGCACGCGCTGCGCTCGAAGGCGAATTGCGCAATGCGCTAGCTGCCCGGCAATTCCATCTGCACTTCCAGATTCAGGTAGACAGTGCGCAACATCCGCTGGGTGCAGAAGCCCTGATCCGCTGGATACACCCGGAACGCGGCATGGTATCCCCCGCCGAATTTATCCCGCTGGCGGAAGAAACAGGACTGATTCTTCCGATCGGCTTGTGGGTGCTGGATACGGCATGTGCACAACTCAAAATATGGCAAAAAGATACCGTCACCCGCGACCTGGTGCTGGCTGTGAACGTCAGTGCCAAACAATTCCGACAGCCCGATTTTGTCGATCAGGTACGGGCCATCGTGGAACGCCATGCCATCAACGCCAATTGTCTGAAACTGGAACTGACTGAAAGTCTGCTGCTTGAAAACATCGAAGCCATCATTGCCACGATGACAGAACTGCAAAAAACTGGCGTTCAGTTCTCTCTGGATGACTTTGGCACCGGCTACTCGTCACTGCAATACCTCAAACGTCTGCCGCTAGACCAACTCAAGATCGATCAGTCGTTTGTCCGCGATATCACGTTCGATGCCAGTGACAGAGCGATTGTACGCACCATCATCGCGATGGCACAGAGCCTGAATCTGGACGTCATTGCGGAAGGGGTGGAAACCGAAGAACAAAGGCAACTGCTGCTCAGTACAGGTTGCAGCCACTTCCAGGGCTATCTGTTCAGCAAGCCGGTCCCAATCGAACAGTTCAACTCACTGCTGAATCAGCTGCAAGGCACGGGATGATGAAAAGTCATTTATCGGCCAGCACCCGCTGGTGCAGATAAATATATTTTTCAATTCATGAACCAATCCCTCAACTACAGGTCTTAAAAACAATTCAATTTCGCAGGGTCTTCTCCTGAAAATTACCCTATAATTCCGCCCCGCTCAGGCGATCATCAGAACGATGGCCGTTTCATGCTTATGGCGCCATAATTCGGACGCGCTCCAAAGTCAGGTTAAACAGATGGATGCAATTACATTAAAAGGCGGCGAACATGCCGTGCTGTTGCTGCACGGCCTGCAAAGCAGCCCTGCAGAACTCCAGCCTATAGCCAAACGACTGCATCAGGCCGGCTATACTGTACATGTGCCCCATATTCAAGGGTACGGATTCATGCCCGGCGATACACCGCGTTCTGTAACACACTGGCAGGACTGGCACGCCAAGGCGCTAGCCGAATTTCGCGCACTCAAAACGCAGCATAAGACCGTGGCCGTCGGTGGGTTGTGCATCGGGGCGACCTTGTCACTGAGCATTGCCGCCGAACTGGGTGACGAAGTCACTGCCCTGACACTGCTGGCAACTACCCTGAAATATGACGGCTGGAGCATTCCCTGGTACCGTTTTTTGCGCCACATCGGCTATTACTCTCCCGTGCGCTATCTGTACAGCTACCGCGAACGCGAGCCGTTCGGTCTGAAAAACATCCAGTTGAGAAAATGGATCGCCCGGGAAATGAGCCATAAGGATTCGTCCATCGTAGGCGCCAGCAAGCTTAACCTGCCGGCCGTACAGGAAGCCGAACGCATGATTAAATCGGTCAAACAAACCATGCACCGCGTCAGTGCACCGGCTATTATCATTCATGCGATCGAGGATGATGTCGCCTCCCCGTGGAATGCACACTATGTCGCAGAGCATATCGGATCCGCACGAATAGAAAGCATTATGTTGCACAACAGCTACCACATGATCACAGTCGACAACGACCGCGAGCAGGTCGCCAGTGAAACCATACGTTTTTTCAATTCGCTGCAACAGGCATAATACGTAGCGAAGAATAAACTGAAAAATAACCGCTATTTCAAATTTATATAAGCCAGGCAAAGTCGCCCCTTGCACGGAGCTTGCAATCTAAAAACACATCGCAACAACATGGTTTCGGTTATAATCGCCATAGAATAAACACAGAAGAACACTACCATGAGCTCACTCCCCACCATACAGCGCATGATGGTCGAACAATTCGACCTGAAGCTCGAAAATCTGACCCCTGATGCCACATTGGAAAGCCTGGGACTCGATTCACTGTCAGTAATCGAATTCATGTTCAATCTCGAAGATGAGTTGCATATCAAGCTGCCTGACGAGCGGGTTGAAATCAAGACACTTCAGGATGTAACCAATCTGGTTGACCGGATTGTTGCCGAACAATCCGCGTAGCGCACCTTATGAGCAGACGCGTCGTCATCACAGGATTAGGGATTGTTTCACCGACCGGTCAGACACCCGAGCAGTTTTTTAGCAACCTGATGGCGGGTCGCTCCGGTATCAAACCCCTGCAGCGCAGCTTTTCGGATCAGCTTGCGATAAAAATCGCAGCGCCTGTGGATGATTTCGATCCAGCAGCACATTTCACCAAGATACAGCTCACCGGCATAGAACGATTCAGCCAGTTTGCGCTCGTGGCAGCCGCACAAGCAGTGCAGGACGCAAACCTGGTGCTAAATGAATCTGAATACAGCCGTTCCGGCGTGTATATGGGTTCCTGCATGGGTGGCGCAGGCACACTCGAAGACGGCTATATCGAGGTTTTCAAACGCGACAACCCGCGCATCAAACCGCTTAGCGTACTGCTCAGCATGAACAATGCAGCCGCGTCACACCTGTCCATCAAATATCATTTGCAAGGTCCCAACATCACCTACTCAACAGCCTGCTCATCATCGGCGATTGCTCTGGGCGAGGCCTACCGCCAGATCAAACATGGTTATGCCGATGTAATGCTGGCCGGCGGCTCTGAAGCCATGCTGACACTGGGTGCGATGAAAGCCTGGGAGGCCTTGCGCACCGTCGCCCAAGAAGACCCAGTTGATCCTGGCGCATCCTGCAAACCTTTTTCAAAGGATCGCAGCGGACTGGTGCTGGGCGAAGGTGCTGCGGTTTTTGTACTCGAGGATGCCGAGCGGGCAGTACAGCGCGGTGCGACTATTTATGCGGAACTGGCAGGCTACGACTGTTCGTCCGATTCAAGCCATATCACCAAGCCGGATTCCACCGGTCAGACCCGCACCATCCTGAATGCATTGAAGGATGCCGGATTGCAACCGCAGGACATCGGTTACATCAATGCCCATGGCACAGCAACGCTGGCAGGTGACATCGAAGAAACCCGCGCACTGAAACTTGCTTTTGGCACCCACGCCTACGCCATTCCGGTCAGTTCGACCAAATCCATGCACGGCCATCTGATGGGAGCGACGGGCGCGGTCGAATTTATGGCCGCGGTACTGGCATTACAGCACCAGGCTATTCCGCCTACCATCAACCTGCATCAACCTGACCCCGAGTGCGATCTTGATTACGTACCCAATCAGGGCCGAGCCAGCGTCCCCCTTGAAGCGGTCATGTCCAATTCGTTCGCATTCGGCGGCACCAACGCAGTGTTAATCGCAAAACGTTTTATAGCCTAGCTCACATACGCAACGGTTCCGACCCATGAAGGCATTCAACCTCTCAGGCTGGGCACTCAAACATCAGGCCTTAGTGATGTATGCCTTGTGCGCCTTAGTGCTTGCCGGGATATTCTCCTATACCCAACTCGCGCAAAAAGAAGACCCCGATTTCACCTTCAAGGTGATGACCATCAAGCTGCTGTGGCCGGGTGCGTCTGCGCGTGAAATTGAACTGCAAGTCACCGACCGGGTTGAGCGAAAACTTCAGGAAACCCCTTGGCTGGACAATGTCAGCAGCTATTCCAAAGCCGGCGAAGCGGTGATTTTTGTCACCCTGAGCGATGCGATGCCGCCCGCCGAACTCGAGCACGCGTGGAATCAGGTCAGAAAAGAGCTCTCCGATATCAAAAGGCTACTGCCTGAGGGCGTAACAGACCCCGTTATCAACGACAACTTCGGCGAAACTTATGGCTCCATCTACGCATTTACTTCAAGTTCACTGAGCAATGCAGAACTCGCCGTCCAAGTCGGAAAAGTTCGGGATGAGTTGCTCAGAATTGAACAGGTCAACAGCGTCAAGCTGATCGGCGTTCAGCACGAAAAAATATATATCGAGTTTTCCAGCCAGAAAATGGCCAAATTTGGCATCGACCCGCTGCTGGTCGCCTCCGCATTGAAAGCACAGAATGCCATGGAGCCGGCAGGCGAAGTGCTCTCGCATTACAACATCACGCGCCTGCGGGTCAGCGGAGATTTCAAATCGGTCCAGAGCATACAGGACATCGGTATCAAGGCCGGCGACAAGGTTTACCGTCTGGGCGATTTGTGCCACGTGTATCGCTCCTATGCAGATCCTGCAGCCTTCAAGATGCGCACCATGGGCATGGATGCGATCGGTCTGGCCATTTCAATGGCACCACAGGGCAACGTGACCCGGCTTGGCAAAACGCTGGACAAAGAATTCATACGAATCAAAAAACAGCTGCCACCGGGCGTTGAGGTACATCGGGTTTCCAATCAGCCGGAGGTCGTGAAAAAATCCATCGGCGAGTTCATGCGCGCGCTGACGGAAGCGCTCGCAATCGTACTTGCGGTGAGCTTTTTCAGCCTGGGTCTGCGTGCAGGCCTGGTGGTTGGCCTGTCCATCCCGCTGGTATTAGCCGGCACCTTCCTGCTGATGCACCTGTTCGGCATCGATCTGCAGCGCGTCTCGCTGGGCGCCCTGATTATCGCGCTGGGACTCTTGGTCGATGACGCGATGATTGCTGTTGAAATGATGAAAGTCAAACTGGAGCAAGGCTACAGCCGCCTGCATGCAGCGACCTTTGCCTACACCAGCACAGCCTTTCCCATGCTCACCGGCACACTGATCACCGCGGCCGCTTTTCTTCCGGTCGGCCTTGCCAAGTCATCTGCCGGAGAATATACCTTTTCGATTTGCGCAGTCGTCACCATCGCCTTGCTGGTTTCATGGCTGGTCGCGGTCATATTTACCCCGTTTATCGGTTACCGCATCCTTCATGACAGTGGCTCGCATATAACTGCGCACGATCACTACAATCAGGGCTTTTATGCCCGCTTCCGCCTGATGGTGGAATGGTGTCTGGATCACCAAAAAAGCGTGCTCATGCTCACCGTTGTGATTTTCGCACTCTCGCTATTTGGCTTCAGCAAAGTCGAGCAGGAATTCTTCCCGCCTTCTGAGCGCCCCGAACTGTTGATGGATCTCTGGCTGCCTGAAGGGACCAATTTTTCCACCACTGAAGCGCTTGCGATCAACATCGAAGAAAAACTCAAAACCGACCCGGGCATTGTTAATTACACCAGTTATATCGGCGGCAGCACACCCCGGTTTTACCTGCCACTGGATTTGCAATTGCCCAGCGTGAATTATGCACAAATCGTCATCACCGCCCGCGACAGTGCAGAGCGCGAAGCCGTACTCAAACGTCTGCGCGCCATGCTCGACAAAGACTTTACAGAGATGGGCATCCGGGTTGCACGACTGGAAAACGGGCCGCCGGTGGGCTATCCGGTGCAATACCGCGTGGTCGGTGCCGACCCTGAAAAACTGCGCAGCATTGCTCAGGAAGTCGCTGCTGTCGTGAAACAGAACCACAACACCAAAAACGTCAGCATCGATTCCAACGAGAAAATTCACATCATCAACGTGAATGTCGATCAGGAAAAAGGCCGTGCACACGGTTTGTCATCCGAGCTGATATCGCGAAATTTACAGGCGTTTCTGTCTGGCTTATCGGTCACCAGCTTGCGTGAAAATGACAATCGCATCGAAGTCATCGCGCGCGCAGATGCCACTGAACGCGGCAATCCTGAATCATTGAATCAGCTGAACATCTACAGCGAACACGGCAAGTCCGTACCGCTCAAACAGGTAGCGCAGATCAGTGTAGCGGAGGAAGACGGCATCATCTGGCGTATGAACCGGCGCCCCGTGGTGACCGTACGCGCGGATGTACCCGATGAAGTTAAGGCACCGGATGTAAGCATGGCCATTGATGCCAAACTGGCAGCTATTCGCGCAAAACTGCCTGAAGGATATCGCATCGAAATCGGTGGCGCGATGGAGGACAGCGACAAGGCGCAGGAATCCATTATTGAAATTTTACCGCTCATGGGATTTTTGATCGTCACCTTGCTGATGTTGCAGTTAAAACGCTACAAGCAGGTCAGCATCGCCCTGCTCACCGCGCCACTCGGCATTATCGGCGTGACCGCTGCACTGCTGGCCTTTAACGTACCCTTCGGATTCGTCGCCATGCTGGGCATGATTTCCCTGTCCGGCATGATCATGCGCAACTCAGTCATTTTGCTCGACCAGATCACTCAGGATTTGGATGACGGCATGCACCACTGGGATGCGATCGTCGAGTCCACCGTGCGTCGCTTCCGCCCCATCATGCTGACGGCGGCCGCCGCGATTCTGGCGATGATTCCGCTCACGCACAGTGTATTCTGGGGGCCGATGGCGGTGGTGATCATGGGAGGCCTGCTGGTTGCAACGCTCCTGACCCTGTTCTATCTGCCGGCTTTATACGCGATGTGGTTCAAGGTTCAACGACCGGACTGAAATTCGATACAGGGGAACAGCTGTTCGTAAACAGGCAGCGCGCGCCGCTATGCTGACAGCAACCGTCCTCCCATCAGTTTTAGTAATATGCACGTTTGTATACTTAAATAGGATGATGAGCGAGCCATGAACCTGCTGGAACCATTTACCGCTACGATCTTACGCCCCAAACGCCAGGGGGCCAGGAATTATCTGCTGGCACTTGGAATCGCGATCACCGCCTTATTGCTGCGTTTTATCATTGCGCCCGCAGAAGCAGGGCTGCAATTTATTACCTTTTTTCCTGCCGTCGCATTGTCTGCCCTTCTTTTTGGAACCCGCGCCGGATTACTTGTCACTGTCGTATGCGCAGTGCTGGCGCTGTATTTCTTTTTCCCCCCCTATCAACTCTTTAAATTTCATATTGAATATCACGAGATGATAGGTACGTCGCTGTTTTGTGCTGACGGACTGATCGTAAGTGTTTCAATAGGCATTTTGCATCGCTATTATGCTGGGTATGTCGATGCGGTTACTGATCTCAAGCGCTCCCTTGAAAAAAGCAAGTGCGCTGAAATTGAGTTGGCACAACACAAATTTGCGCTGGATCAGTCGGCGATTGTTGCCTTTACCGATGTGTGCGGCACAATCACTTACGTAAACGATCTGTTCTGTACAATCAGCCAATACTCCCGCGAAGAGCTCATCGGACAAAATCATCGAATCATCAATTCAGGCACCCATTCAAAAGATTTTTTCACGTCCATGTATCGCACCATCGCCAGCGGCAAAGTATGGAGCGGCGATATTTGCAACCGGACAAAAGATGGCAGCCTGTATTGGGTGTCAACAACGATTGTTCCCACTTTGAACGAACACGGAAAACCTGTCCAATATTGCGCCATTCGCGCAGACATCACAGCACGCAAATTGATAGAGGAAAGCCTGAGAATTTCAGCAGCAACCTTTGAAACACATGATGCCATCATCATTACGGATGCGAATGCAAATATCATCAGGGTCAATACCGCATTCACGGCGATAAGCGGTTATCAACCCGAAGAAGTCCTTGGAAAAAATCCGCGCATCATGAGTTCAGGGCGTCATGACAAGGCATTTTTTACCGCTTTATTTCAAACCGTGTTGCGCGATGGATCCTGGGTGGGAGAAATCTGGGACAAGCGGAAAAATGGAGAAATTTATCCGCGATGGATGACCATTACCGCAGTCAGAGATGAGAAACAGAAAATAAGCCAATTTGTTGGCATATTCAGCGATATAACTGAACGCAAAAAGAATGAAGAACTCATCAACAAAATGGTTTACTTTGATGCATTAACTCAATTGCCTAACCGTCGCATGTTAAGCGACCGATTGGGACAGGCAATGGCACTCAATAAGCGTCACAGTATTTTCGGCGCGATCATGTTCTTGGATTTGGACAAATTCAAAGCACTGAATGATACATACGGACATCTCGCGGGTGATCTGCTCCTGATCGAAGTGGGACGACGTATCAGCAGTTGTATTCGGGAAATGGATACGGTTGCCCGATTTGGCGGCGATGAGTTTGTCGTCATGCTCAGCGAACTCAATGCTGACGAAGCATCATCCAGGCATGAAGCCATGCTGGTAGCCGAAAAAATCCGCATCTGTCTGGGCGAGACGTATTTTCTGAATTCACAGCAGGGCGATACGCCGGGTGTCTGCATCGAACACCATTGCTCATCCAGTGTCGGGGTGGTTTTATTTAACGGCCATGAGTCCAGCCAGGAGGAAATTTTTACGCACGCCGATGCGGCGATGTACCTTGCCAAATCGAAGGGTAGAAATTTTGTCCAGTTTCAAGATTTTGACAACAGGCAGTCGTGTTAATGATCACTTTGATGATAAAACCACATCTTGCATTCAGACGCACGGCACAGGATAAACCACTGAAAAATCACGGCGACCGGACCTACCCCCTTAATATTGTCCGCACCATCACGTTGTTCTCAGCTTTTTTCTGTCTGCTGCGCCAGCGCCCAGGCCACATGTTCGCGTACGATATCTGAAGGATCATCCGCGCGGGACTGCAGCGATGCGGCGATCTCTGTACTTGAAGGCGCGTTACCCATCGCCACCGCGATATTGCGCAGCCACTGTTCATGACCGATACGATGAATTGCGCTCCCTGCCAGTTTCTGTTCAAACTCAGCCCCGGTCCACGCAAACAATTCGCAAAGCCCGATATCGTCAAGCCCATTACGTACGGCGAAATCAGGCTCTACCGTGAGTTTGGCAAAGCGATTCCAGGGACAGACCATCTGACAGTCGTCGCAGCCGTAGATACGATTGCCGATTAACGGACGAAACTCAATCGGTATGCTGCCCTTGAGTTCAATCGTCAGATAGGAAATGCAGCGTCTGGCATCGAGCTGATAAGGCGCAATGATCGCCTGTGTCGGACAAACAGTGATGCAATGATTGCAACTGCCGCAATGCTCAGCCACAGGCACATCGAGGGGCAGCGGCAGATTGATGTAGATTTCGCCCAGAAAAAACCATGAGCCCTGATCCCGCGACAACAGCAACGTGTGCTTGCCGCGCCAGCCGGTCCCGGCTTTATCAGCCAGCGCAACTTCCATGACGGGCGCGCTGTCGGTAAACACCCGCCCGTCAAATTCTGCGGCCGCGTGTTGTATCCGTTTCGCGAGCTGCGCCAATCGTTTGCGCAACAGCTTGTGATAATCGCGGCCCAATGCGTAACGCGAAATAAACGCACGCTCACCTGAATGCAATACCGTATCGCTGCTTTTCACATGATCAGGCAAATAATTCATCCGCAAACTGATCACCCGCACGGTACCTGGCACAAGTTCCGCCGGACGGCTGCGCTTAACCCCGTGTTTTGCCATATAATCCATCTCACCGTGAAACCCTAGCGCAAGCCAGTTTAGCAAACCGGTCTCAGCCGTTGTCAGATCCGTATCCGTAATGCCTGCTGCCTGAAAACCGAGTTCAAGCGCCCATGTGCGTATATTTGCGGCCAGTTCGTCGTACTGCCCTGATTGAGGATTTAGCATATGTGTGATGATAGCCGAATTACCTTAACCCTCGCCGACGAAAATGCGACCCTGGCACTCGCCGCCCGTCTGGCAGCCGCGCTTACTCCGGGCCTGGTCATTTATCTGCACGGTGATCTGGGCGCGGGTAAAACCTGCCTGGTACGCGGCGTATTGAACGCACTGGGTTATACCGGGCGGGTAAAAAGTCCTACCTACACACTACTTGAACCCTACCATGCCGGCGGGTTAGACTTGCGCCACTTTGACCTGTACCGTTTACAGAATGAATATGAATGGGAATCTGCCGGATTTCGCGATGAATTTGACGGAAAAAACATCCTGTTGATCGAATGGCCGGAAAAAGCACATATTCCGCCGGCTGATTTAATCATCAGCCTGGAGATACTGCCGCAAGGCCGTCATGCAGCACTGATGGCAAACACCACATTAGGACGAGCATGTTTAAAGCAGTTATAAAGCGAGTAGCATTTCATCATCTCCCGGGCCTGGGAATCCTGTTTCTGTGCCTGCATCTTCCGCAGTCGCAAGCCTCGATCGAAGTCACAGAAACACGTTTCTGGCCGTCTCAGGACTACACACGGATGACACTCGAATCAAAAAAAGCGATCCGTCACACGCTTTTCTCGGTGGATAATCCGGATCGTCTGGTCATCGATCTGGATGATGTTGAACTGGGTGACGCGCTAAAGCAGCTATCAGGCAAAATTGACAAAGACGATCCCTACATCAAATCAATACGCGTAGCCCAATTCAAACCCGGCACAGTCAGAATTGTCCTCGATTTAAAAAGCCAGATTAAGCCGCAGCTGTTCGATCTCAACCCGGTCGGTGAATATGGTTACCGCCTGGTACTTGACATCTATCCTGCCATCCCCGCTGATCCGATGATGGCACTGCTCAATCAGGATAAGCCGGTTGCCGTCAAACCTGCAGACACTACCGACACGGCGACCATCACTCCGCCGCCTTTGAAAACAGGCCCGGAACTGCGCGCCAGAACACTGATTATCGCCATTGATGCCGGACACGGCGGAGAAGATCCCGGTGCACGGGGACAAAAAGGTTCGCATGAAAAGAATGTCACCCTGGCCATTGCCAGGCGTCTTAATACCCTGATCAATAACACACCCAATATGCGCGGCGTGCTGATACGCGATGGCGACTATTTCATTCCACTTGGAAATCGTGTCATCAAAGCGCGTCGTGCGCGGGCGGACTTATTCGTATCCATACACGCTGATGCCTTTATCAAAAGTAGCGCACACGGTTCATCCGTATTCGCGTTATCCGAACATGGGGCCACCAGCACCGCCGCACGCTGGCTGGCTAAAAAAGAGAATGAAGCCGACTTGATAGGTGGTGTCAACATCGCGGTAAAAGACCCCTATCTTGCCCGCACCCTGCTGGATTTATCTCAAACGGCCACCATCAATGACAGCATCAGGCTTGCAAATCACGTACTGGGCGAACTGGATGAAATCAATGATTTGCATAGCGGCCATGTCGAACAGGCCGGATTTGCGGTGCTCAAATCACCCGACATCCCGTCCATTCTGGTGGAAACTGCTTTTATCAGCAACCCGGATGAAGAAGCGAAACTCAACGATGACAATTATCAATTGAAACTAGCCAATGCCGTACTGGGTGGAATCAAACGTTACTTTTCCCAGAATCCGGCTTTATCCAGACACAACATTGCGCAAATCACGAGGATGGAACCGCTATGAATCAGAGACTGATCAGGATATTAGGTGGGAAGACTGAACACTATCCCTATATGCTGGAGAGCAGCTACCCGCGTATTCTGGAGCGGATCATGTCGCTTTGGGACGATGATGAAATTGACGCCTACTTTATGGAGTTGATGGTCAACAACCGTGAGGGGCGCGCTGGATTTTCACCTGATATCGCAGCAGAAATCATGCACCTGAGTCTGGTTCACGCAGCACAGGAAGCGCCAGATAAACACAAGGATATCTGGGATGCATCCGCGGATTCATTTGTCAATTTTACGCCTCACCCCGATACGGAATGGAGCGACCCGGATCAGCACATCAGGAGTGAATTAAACAAGCTGGGTATACTGTGTACACCGGAAGGCTTTATTGAAGCCGCAGAGACAGCCAACCGGACTGCCGTTGCACTGTTTATTGCCGCGCAAAGCAATACGGAAGTGCGTGATAATCGAGGATGGACGCCATTAATGGCTGCCGCGTTTAAGGGTCATGAAGAAATCATGTCGCTGCTGATTCAGCATAACGCGGATGTCAATGCGATGGATCTGGGCGGCAACAGCGCATTGCACTGGGCCGCATTCGGCGGGCATGCAAGTTGCGCCAGGTTGCTGATCGCCCATCACGCCAAAATCAATATTGGCAATAATTTCGGCTGGACACCAATGATACAGGCGACCGCGCGTAATCACCGGGATGTCGTGTCTTTGTTAATAGACAGTGGCGCTAATCTCGATAAAGCGGCTAAAGACGGCTACACCGCGTTGCATAAGGCGGCAGCTTCCGGTTACAGCGAAATTGTAAAACTTTTGCTCGACAACGGTGCGAATAGTGAGCTGCTAACCGCTGATGGATATACCGCAGAGAAACTGGCTGAAAAAAATAAACAGCCCGATATCATCGAACTGCTGAAACACTGAACGCGCCAACTTTAAAGATAGAGCGGATTATCAGGATCGAGCTTATGCCCGATTTCTGCGGCTTCCTTGAATGCTGACTCATCACCCGTCTGCTTTAAACGCAGTACGATTTCCTCAAAACGCATGATATCTGCACTCGCTTCATAGATGCGCAACAAAGCCTGATAACCAAAAATATTCTTCGGGTTGATCTCAATTGCCTTGATCAGCGCAGCTTCAGCAAGTTCATTATTGCCCGCACGCAGATGTCGCTTAGCTTCCATCAGCAACACATATTCCGGCGGAACCGTATTGGACGTATAGGCAGGTATTTGCATGGACGGCTCGCCAATCTCCACTTTTTCAAAAGGAATCGGTGTCGGCAGCAACAGAGCTGGCTGCAGCTCAGACTGCTCATTGCCTGATCTAAACGGCGCTTCATCGCCCGAAAACATCATCGTTACAGGCGGCGCTTCCGGCTTAATATACACGTCTCCGGCCCCCTCCTGAACGGCTGCGATCTCTTCCTCATACAAATCATCGAATGGACCCTGCTGCTCAGCATGCATGCGTTTGTATTTTTGATATCCGACAAAAAAAGCTACGCCCAAAACCAGTGCTGCAAATGCCAAAGCGGCATTCAATTCTGACTTGCCGGCTTTAGCGACAGGCGCGGCCGTAATAACAACAGGTGCTGAGACAGGTGCAACAGGTGCTGAGACAGTCGGAATAACATCAGGCGCTGCGCTGGCAGCTGATACGACCGGTAACACCTGCTGACTGCGCAATGATTCGATGACCGACTGCATTTCGCCGACCTGCAGTTTCAAATCTTCCAGCGACTTTTCTTTGGCAATCAATTCCTCTTGCAGCGCATCAACACTCGCGCCGGCAGAAACATCCTCACTTGAAATCGACAGAGACATGCTGAGCTTCATGTGCATACCGTCGCTGTGCACATGAGCAGGTTCAGTTGCAACGATCATGTGATGCGCTTTTCGCTTTGGCTTTGATACGGCCGGACGATCATCGCGCCTGGCTGCAGTTTGAACAGGTGCACTTTTGTTCTCGGAAATTGGTGCGGGAAGTGCATTCACCCGTGAAATTTCATCGGCCGGGGATTGATAAAAGTCGGGCGAAGGATCCAGTAAAAAAGTATAGGATTTAAAAAGTTTGCTGTCAGGCGATGCAAATTCCAGCAGCAAATTGACAAAAGGATCATCCAGCGGGTACAGCGTCGTAATCCGCAGATATGCCCTGCCCGGTTCATTGACCAGCTGAAAGTTAAATTTTATGGATTCAGGATACTGTAATCCGAGTTTTTTATAGTCCTCGACACCCGCCAAACGAACTGTGAGCTGCGATGTATCGACATTGTTCAGGTCAGCGAACACAATTTTTGCATTAAGCGGTTGTCCCAGCGAGCTGTTTACCTGGATATCCCCCAGTACAAGCGCATTCGCACTCAGCGAACACACAGCCGCCATGGCGCATATCCATAGCTGAAATGCGATTTTTAAAAAAATCAGCGCCCGATCATTCATCACATATATGCACAGGAAAATTCTGGACGACAGATTGTAACCATATTTTTCATATTACAGCGGTACTACGCTGAAAATACACCCGTTGACAGATATCGATCGCCTCGATCACAGACAATAAACGCAATGACTGAATTCTCCACCTGTTCGGAAATACGCAGCGCGATGCTCAGCGCGCCGCCTGACGATATGCCACAAAATATCCCCTCTTCTGCGGCCAGTCGGCGTGTCATCTGCTCAGCATCACGCTGACTGACCAGTTCGATACGATCAATGTTGTTTTCACTGTAGATTGCAGGCAAATACGCATCCGGCCACTTCCGTATGCCGGGAATTTGCGCACCCAGTTCCGGTTGCACGCCGATAATCTCCACAGCGGGATTCTTTTCCTTGAAATAGCGCGAGCAGCCCATGATGGTACCCGTTGTCCCCATACTGCTGACAAAATGGGTCAATTGGGCATTCGTATCCCGCCAGATTTCCGGGGCTGTGCCTTCATAATGCGCAAGCGGATTATCAGGGTTTGAAAATTGATCCAGAATATGCCCCCGTCCTGCATCACGAAGTTGCTCGGCCGTATCCCGTGCAAGTTCCATGCTGCCAGCGACCAGCACCAGTTCAGCACCATAGGCGCGCATGCTCTGGCGTCGCTCCACGCTCTGGTTCTCCGGCATGACCAGTATCATCCTGTAGCCACGCATTGCAGCCGCCATCGCCAGTGCAATGCCCGTATTGCCGCTGGTCGCCTCGATCAGCGTATCACCAGGTTTGATCTCACCGCGCCGCTCTGCATGCATGATCATGGACAGCGCAGGCCTGTCCTTCACGGATCCGGCAGGATTGTTGCCTTCGAGTTTGGCAAGCAGCACGTTGCTGGTCTTACCCGGCATGCGCTTCAAGCGGACTAACGGCGTATTACCGACAAAATTTTCTATGGAAAGATACATCGTCAGACACGACCTTTGAGCATATGCTCGACATAACGCCCGGTTCCCTGCTCAACCGACAGAAATGGTTCCGAATAGCCGATTCGGCGCAGCGCGGTGATGTCAGCCTGAGTGTAGCTCTGATATTTGCCGCGCAAGGCATCCGGGAAGGGAATGTAGCTGATCAGTTGTTGCTGCTGCAGCTCGGCCAGCGTTAACTCAGGCAGCCCCTCAGTGCTGCGCAACGCATTGATCGTCGCAGCCGCAACATCATTAAAACTCTGCGCCTGCCCGGTACCCAGATTGAAAATTCCTGATAACTGCGGGTTATCCAGAAAGAACATATTGACCTTCACGACGTCCTCAATGGAGACAAAGTCGCGTAACTGGCCCCCGTTATCATAGCCATCGCAACCTTCAAACAGTTTTACGCAACCATCCTTGCGATATTGATTGAAAAAATGAAAGGCAACAGACGCCATGCGGCCTTTATGCTGCTCGCGGGGACCATACACATTGAAATAACGCAGCCCGACAATTTGAGCACCTCGTTTATGCCAGCGGCGGCGCATGATCTGATCGAACAAAAACTTGGAGTAGGCGTATACGTTCAAAGGCGATTCAAACTCGCGGCTTTCTTTGAAGACTCCGCCACCACCATAAACGGAGGCGGAAGAAGCATACAAAAATGGAACTTCTTCCGACTGACAGTAGTTAAGCAACTCCAGCGTATACTGGTAATTATTATCCATCATGTAACGACCATCTGTTTCCATCGTGTCGGAACAGGCGCCCTGATGAAACACGGCTGTTACCAGTCCGTCAAAATAGCCGTCCTGAATTTTTCTGCGAAAATCTTCCTTATCCAGAAAGTCGGCAATTTCACAATCAACCAGATTGCTGAATTTGTCGGCTTTCGCAAGATTATCCACTGCGATGATGTTGTGCTCACCGCGCCCATTAAGCGCCTTGACAATATTTGATCCGATAAAGCCAGCAGCACCTGTTACGATATAATACATAATAATCCTTTCGATTTATCCGTCAGGGAATTGGTGAGTTAGGCGGTGCTACGCACCTTTGTAGCAAGTGTAACCCCCATCACTCACTACTTACCACTTGCTACTCACCAGCTTTACTGCATGTCCCTGACGATTTCTTCGCGACTCACCACCGCCGTCCCCAGCTTGCCTACGACGATACCCGCTGCGCGATTCGCGATGCGCATTGCATGCGACATATCGGCTCCCGCGGCCAGCATCACCGCCAGCGTCGCGATCACCGTATCACCCGCACCGCTGACATCGAAAACTTCCCGGGTGTGCGTCGGCACATGCATCACCTCATTGGCAAGAAACAGACTCATACCGTCCTCGCTGCGTGTAACGAGCAAGGCCTCCAGTTCTAATTCGGTGCGCAGCTGTTCGGCTTTGCTATTGAGCTCAGCTTCGCTCTTCCAGTTACCCGCTACCTGACAAAATTCACTGCGATTCGGTGTCAGCAGCGTCGCGCCACGATAACGCGCATAATCATCGCCCTTCGGATCGACCAGCACCGGTTTACCGGCTTCCTTTGCCATTGCGATCATTTGCGCGATATGCGCAAGCCCCCCTTTGCCGTAGTCGGACAAGATCACGACGTCAGCTAACGGCAATTGCGAGCGAAAATCGGCCAGTGCCGCATGCAATACCTCGTGACTGGGCGGCGTTTCAAAATCAATGCGCAACAACTGCTGATGCCGCGCGATCGCACGCAGCTTGATAATCGTGGAAATACTGCTGTCGCGATGCAACAGTGCATTCAGATTGCTGTGTTCCCCAAGCAATTTTTCAAGGCACGCCCCCGCCTCATCATCCCCCACGACCGACAACAATGTTGCGTGCGCGCCCAGTGCCGCAATATTACGCGCTACGTTCGCCGCGCCACCGGGACGTTCATCCACACGGTTGACTTTGAGCACCGGTACCGGAGCCTCAGGCGAAATACGGTGCACATCCCCGAACCAGTAACGATCCAGCATCACATCCCCTACCACTAATACGCGAGCGGCCGAAAATGAAGGCAGCGTATTCATCACAGCCCCCGGATTTGGCTGTTGATATCGAGCAAAGCCTGCAACGGATCGGCTGCGCGCGTGATCGGACGGCCGATCACCAGATAGCTGGATCCCGCCCTCAATGCAGCTTCCGGTGTCATGACCCGCGACTGATCGTCAAGGCTGGCCGCAGCCGGACGAATCCCGGGCGTCACAAGCGCGAATTTGTTGCCGCAATGACGACGCAACAACGTGGTTTCCATCGCTGAACACACCACGCCATCCAGACCGGATTCCTGAGCGAGTTTTGCCAGACGCAACACCATGTCTTCCGTGCTGAGGTTGATACCGATATCGCTAATGTCTTCCTGAGACATGCTGGTTAACAGGGTCACCGCGATCAGCTTAGGCTGTTTAGTACACCCGGAGACCGCAAGTGCGGCCGCTTCGAGCATTTTTCGGCCGCCCAGTGCATGAACATTGATCATCCACACGCCCAGACTTGCAGCCGCCTTGCAGGCCTGCGCAGTGGTATTGGGAATATCGTGAAATTTTAAATCCAGAAAGATCTCAAAACCGCTTTTCATCAACTGTTCCAGCAAAGCAGGTCCCGTTGCCGTGAACAACTCTTTACCCACTTTGAGGCGACAGAGCTCAGGTGATAAACGGTGCGCCAGCGCAAGTGCCGGAACAGCACCGGGAAAGTCGAGTGCTACAATAATTTTCGGATCAGTCATAACGGTTTACCACTTTCTTCATCGCGCCTTGGCGCATAACTGTCCCAGGCCTGACAGGCCGGACAATGCCAGTAAAATTTACGTGCTTTAAAACCGCAATGACTGCAGTGGTACATGGCCAGATTGCGCGTACGCTTATGTACCAGATCCTTCACCATTTCCACATCGGCGCGCATGTCCATCGGCACTTCAAGCAAACGTGCCTCCAGCAACTTATCAAGACCTAGCAGCGTCGGATTGCGTTCAAGTTCATCGCGCACCAGTTTATAAGCCGATGCGGGGTTTTCAAATTTCAGCATGCCGTCAAATACGACATTTAGCAGATCGATCGAATGATATTTAAGCAAATACTCACGCAACACAGAAATCCCCTCGACCTCCCGGTCAAGCGAACTATAGGCTAACAGCAGACGCTCTGCGACCAGCGGAAGATACTGGGCATCCTGAGCCTCAACACCCTGCCAGATCGCGATGGCTGCCTCCTTGTTACCTTCGCTGATTTCCATGTCACCCAGCATGATGGTTGCACGAACGCTGGCAGGACAATCTTTCAATGCCTGCTGCAAATGACTGCGGGCGCCGGACAGATTCCCCGCTGCAATTTCTTCTGTTGCCAATTCACAATAAAAAAACGCAGCCTGTTTGCAGTACGACGTGCCGGATACAACAGACAACTGTTGCGCGACAGCAATCGCCTTTAACCAGTCGTGCTCCTTCTGAAACAGTTCAAGCAAAAACTCCAGCGCGGGTTTAGCGTAGGAGGTTTTTTTCAGCTCATTAAGCAATCGCTCTGCGCGATCCAGTATCCCGGCTTTAAGATAATCTTGCGCCAGCTCAAAAATTGCCTGCTGCCGCTTCTCATCGTCCAGATCGGCGCGGTCAACCAGATTGTGATGCATGCGCAACGCGCGATCAACTTCCCCGCGGCGACGGAATAAACTGCCCAGCGCGAAGTGTAATTCGACCGTATGCGGATCAATTTTAACCACTTCGATGAAGGCTTCAATGGCCTTATCCTGCTGCTCGTTGAGCAGAAAATTAAGTCCCTGAAAGTACGATTCTGGAAGCGCCGTTGATTCAGATAATATATTCTTGATATCAAGACGAGCCGCCCACCAACCCATGCCAAAAAACAATGGGAAAACGAGCAGCATCCACGGTTCAAATTCCATTAGACACTCACAAAATTTCGATTTATAGACGGCATATGTACAACTATAACTGCGGGTTTTTGAGCCGGGTCAGCTCACTGACTTCGCGTTTGAGCCGGGCCAGCTCACTTCGCTGCCGAAACCATATACCCAATGTCGCCAGTATTCCCAGCGCCACACCCACTGCAAAAAATAACAATAGCGCAACAACCAGCGTAGACTGCCATTCATAACCAAAAAAATAATGGAGCGTCACCGGTTGACTATTTTTAAGTGAAAATCCAAGCAATATAATGAAAAAAAGGATCTGAAATAGCCAGCTTATATAACGCATTTGGTATACCTCATAGAATCCGCTTAAAGATAGCATAAAAAAGGCGGTGATATCTTTCAATATCACCGCCCCTTTCAAAGAACTAACGATTGCAATCAGGCGAGACTGTCACCAACCCGTTCCCTAAGATCCTTACCGGCCTTAAAGTGCGGCACATACTTCGCTGGCACACCCACCTTGTCACCCGTTTTGGGATTTCTCCCTTGACGTGGCGGACGGTAGTTCAGGCCGAAACTGCCGAAACCGCGTATCTCGACACGCCCCCCACGCGACAGCGTAGAGGACAACGCATCAAGAATCACCTTAACGGCCAGTTCAGCATCCTTGGCCAGCAACTGCGGATGTAACTCAGCAAGCCTGGCAATTAAATCAGAACGAGTCATGTCCTACCCTCCAGCTTACGCTTCGGTCTTACCGCTTAATTTAGCCTTGAGCAATGCACCCAGATTGGTTGTACCCGCACTGGAACTGCTGTCTGCAGACAATTTTTGCATGGCAGCTGAATCTTCCGCCTTGCTCAATGCCTTAACTGACAGGCTGATGCCGCGGTTTTTACGGTCTACGCTGATAATCATTGCCTTAACAGTATCGCCTTCTTTCATGTGAGTGCGCAGATCTTCAACACGATCAACAGACACTTCAGATGCTTTCAGATAGGCTTCAACATCGCCTGGCAGAGTCACAACCGCACCCTTGGCATCAACGGATTTAACGATACCGTCAACAATTGCGCCCTTTTCATTGGTCGCTGCAAAGCCGCCGAACGGATCGCCTTCCATTTGCTTGATGCCCAATGAGATGCGCTCACGCTCAACATCGATCGCCAGTACAACGGCTTCAACTTCATCGCCCTTCTTGAAGTTGCGTACCATTTCTTCGCCAGGCTGTGACCATGACAGATCGGACAGATGCACCAGACCGTCGATATCGCCATCCAGACCGATGAACACGCCGAAGTCAGTGATCGACTTGATCTGACCGCGTACTTTGTCACCCTTCTTGTGGTTGATCGCGAAATCATCCCAAGGATTAGAGTGGCACTGCTTCATACCCAGTGAAATACGACGACGCTGTTCATCGATTTCCAGGATCATGACTTCAACTTCGTCACCAACCTGAACAACCTTGGATGGGTGTACGTTCTTGTTGGTCCAGTCCATTTCGGAAACGTGTACCAGACCTTCGATACCTTGTTCGATTTCAACGAATGAACCGTAGTCAGTCAGGTTTGTAACCTTACCGAACAGGCGTGTACCTTGTGGGTAACGACGTGCCAGACCATTCCAGGGATCATCGCCCATTTGCTTGATGCCCAATGAAACGCGATTCTTTTCCTGATCGAATTTAAGGATCTTCGCTTCGATTTCGTCACCAACAGTCAACACTTCGGATGGATGCTTCACACGACGCCATGCCAGGTCGGTGATATGCAGCAGACCGTCGATGCCGCCCAGATCAACGAACGCGCCGTAGTCTGTGATGTTCTTAACGACGCCCTTAACGATTGCGCCTTCTTTCAGATTTTCCATCACGGATTCACGATCAGCGCCCATCGTTTCTTCCAGTACAGCGCGGCGGGAAACAACCACGTTGTTACGGCGACGATCCAGCTTGATGACCTTGAATTCCATGGTCTTGTTTTCGTACGGTGTCGTATCCTTGACCGGACGGATGTCAACCAGTGAACCCGGCAGGAATGCGCGGATACCGTTAACCATGGCAGTCAGACCGCCCTTAACCTTACCGCTGACGAAACCTTCAACGATTTTGCCTTCTTCCATAGCCAATTCAAGATCGTGCCATGCAGCCAGACGCTTTGCTTTTTCACGGGACAGCTTGGTTTCGCCATAGCCGTTTTCCAGCGATTCGATTGCAACCGTGACGAAGTCACCGGCAGCCACTTCCATTTCGCCCTTGTCGTTCAGGAATTCCTCAACAGGAATCCAGCTCTCGGACTTGAGGCCAGCGTTAACAACCACTACATTGTGGTCAATACGCACAACTTGTGCAGTAATCAGTTCGCCTGCACGCATTTCTTTGCGCGTCAAACTTTCTTCAAACATTGCTGCAAAACTATCGGGGTTCATTACATCGTCTGCGGTTGCGTTCATCGAATACACCTAAAGATTTTTCTGTTTACACAGAGGTTAGTTAAAAACCCGAAGAACGGAGAGTCCTAAGGGGCTAATGCGTTTATTCCGAAACCAGTCAACACAAAATCGACCGCCTGATTAACATCAAGCGACGTAGTGTCGAGCAAACTTGCATCCGGAAACTGCTGCAGAGGAGCGGAACTGCGCTGTGCATCGCGCTCATCGCGTGCTCGTATGTCCTGCAACAAGTCCGACATATTAGCATCCATTCCTTTCTCTTTCAACTGCTTATAGCGCCTTTGCGCGCGCACTTCGGCGGAGGCCGTCAGGAATATTTTAAGCGTCGCATCCGGAAATACGACGGATCCCATGTCGCGTCCATCCGTCACCAGACCCGGCGCCTGCCTGAAAGCATGCTGCTTATTCAGCAAAGCGGCCCTGACCTGCGGCAATGCCGCAACTTTTGACGCCCCCGATGCACATTGCTCCCCTCGCAACTCATCTCCGGCCAAGACGCCATCAAGCCAGATTTGCTCGTCTTTGAAGCGGACATCCATGCGTGCGGCTAACTGGGCCAGCGCTGCTTCATCATCGAGTGCGATGCCATCACGCACAGCCGCAGTTGCGAGCAGCCGGTACAGTGCGCCGCTGTCGAGATAATGAAAACCGAGTTGCGCTGCGACACGCTGAGCGACCGTACCCTTGCCTGAGGCAGAAGGCCCGTCGATGGCAATCACCGGTACGCGTCGCGCTACGCCTGCGAATGCGGAGAAATAATCCGGAAAAGTTTTTGCGACACAGGATGGCTCATTGATACGAATACCCGCACCGAAAGCCGCCAGCGAAAAACACATCGCCATGCGGTGATCGTCGTAGGTATCAATGCCTGATGCAGGGTTAAGTATGCCTTCACGCGATTCGGGCGGGGTGATGCGAATGTAATCCGCACCCTCCTCCACGCTCGCGCCGACCTTGCGCAGCTCGGTTGCCATCGCATGAATGCGGTCGGTTTCCTTGACCCGCCAGCTGGCGATATTGCGCAAGGTCGTTGTGCCTTCCGCGAACAGCGCCGCGACTGCCAGCGTCATCGCCGCATCGGGAATGTGATTGCAGTCCAGTTCAATCGCCTTCAACTTGCAATCAGTCGGCGCGGAGGATTCAATCCAGTTATCACCCATCGTAATAACTGCACCCATTTTCTCTAGCTCATGGGCAAACTTCACATCGCCCTGGATGCTTTTTTCGCCGACACCGTTCACGCGCACAGGACCACCACCAATGGCACCTGCTGCCAGAAAATACGAGGCACTGGAGGCATCGCCTTCCACGTAGATTTCGCCAGGGGACTCGTAGCGCTGCCCACCGAACACCACAAAACACTGCCAGTCCTGACGTTCGACCTGCACACCAAAACGCGCCATCATCGCCAGCGTGATCTCAATGTACGGTTTGGATATCAGCTCGCCCAGCACTTCAACTTTCACCGTCTGTCCTGCCAGCGGCAGTGCCATCAGCAGACCGGTCAAAAACTGACTGGACACATCGCCGCGCACCTGCACCGTGTCGCCTGCCAGTTGTGCTGATGAAATCTGCAAGGGGGGATATCCGTCATTTTCAAGATATCGGATATGCGCCCCCAGTTGGCGCAGCGCATCGACCAGATCGCCGATAGGACGCTCATGCATACGAGACACACCGGATAATTGATAACTGCCGCCCGCCAGAGCAAGGGCTGCAGTTAAAGGCCGGAATGCGGTTCCCGCATTACCCAGAAACAATTCCGCACTTTTATTCGGGAAGTTGCCGCCGCATCCTGTCACTTTATAGGCATTGTTACCCAGCGATTCGACGTCAACGCCCAGCGTCTGCAAGCCTTCGAGCATCCGGTCGGTATCATCCGAGCGCAGCAGATCGCGCACCTCAGTCGCACCTTCTGCCAGCGCCGCCAGCAGCAGCACGCGGTTGGAAATGCTCTTCGAGCCGGGCAAAACAACCGTGCCGCGCGCAGACATCAAGGGAGGCAGATCGATGTATTCAGTGTGAGTCATGTTGCACTTTCGGAATCAGGTTCTTGCCGGTCACGGCAATCACAATAGGTTATTGTTGCGTCCAGTTGCCGCGAACTTCGCGCGCCAGACTGAATATTTCTTGCAGTTTGGCCGCATCGCTCCCGGCCAGCGCTTCATGGATAGTCTCCAGTTCCTGCATATAACTTCCCAGTTCATCGAGCAATGCATCGCGATTCGCAAGACAGATGTCGCGCCACATCTCGGGAGAACTGGCGGCGATACGGGTGAAGTCGCGAAAACCGCTGGCCGCAAAAGACAGCAACTGATCGCGGTTTTCGCGCCGTGCCAGATCATGCACCAGCGCAAAGGACAGCAGATGTGGCAAATGACTCACCGCAGCAAACACCTCATCGTGCTGCCGCGCAGTGAGCTCGTCCACTACCGCGCCACAGGCTTGCCATGCCGCACGCACGCGCGCAACGTCATCGGGTGAATTTTCCGGCAGCGGGGTCAGCACAACTTTTTTGCCAACATACAAATCCGCTTTTGCCGCAGCCGCACCGCTCAATTCAGCGCCTGCAATCGGATGCGCCGGCACGAACTGACGCGCCTTGTCGCCCAGAATTTCATATACGGCAGCCACCACATCACTTTTGGTGCTGCCGCCATCAGTGACCAGTGTGCGGACACCTAAATACGGCGAAATACGGGCCATCAATTCAGGCATTTGACCTACCGGCGTAGCCAGCAAGACCAGATCAGCATTGGCCACCTCAGTCGCGACATCCAGCCCGATGCGATCGATAATCCCCAGCTGCTTTGCCTGTTCCAGCGTCGCCATACTGCGCCCGAAACCGACCACTTCGCCAACCGCATCCGCTTTGCGCAATGCAAGCGCAAAGGATCCGCCGATTAAACCGACGCCAAAGACAACCACCTTATTGAATATCATTGAGTTAGGGTAGATAAAAATTAACTGTGATTATGACGACATACAAGCAGCAGGGTTTAGCCGGTTTACCATTTAGGCCTGATAAAAGCACCCGTCAAATCCAATGATTTTATCTCATTGAGCGATGATGAATGCAAGGGCGGCAAGGGCTGCTGGGGCTGATCTGCATTTCTTAACGTCATACGATTTATTTTAATGTACATCCACCCCAACGCCGCCAACAGAAGTATCACCACCCCTAACAATACCCATGTCAGAATTCCGGAAAAATTATTCGGCTGAGCCAATGGCGACTGGACTGACACCGGCGCACGAACAGGCACTTGCGTCGCCACGGCAACGGGACTGCTGATTGCGCTACCGGCCTCACTCTTCAGACGAATCACTTCCTTGAGCAGACCTATATGTTTTTCCAGCAGCGCGATCTGCTCTTCAATCTCTCCGTTTTCCTTCTGGAGCGCATGTATATCATCGGCGTATTCTCCAAATTTCTGGATATGAAGGCGAGTCTGGACGGGCTGTTTTACAACTGCTTCAGCAGTTTCAGGCTTCCGGCTGTTGACGTCGGGTAACGGTACCTTCTCAACCTGTGCGACCGTCGTCTTTTTAACAACGGGGCTTACATCATCGGGCACCGGTTCAATAATCTTCCCGCCGACGACCCCGTACTTGCCCGGCACCACGTCTACACCATCATCAACAGCAGGTTGCGCACCAGAAGACTCATTGAACTCAGGCAAGAATTCGTAAGTCCTGAAAATCGCTCCCCCCGAGGGGGACGTTACTTTGATGAGAATACGGTAAAAAAACTCATCGCCTTTTGAGGCGGTTACGCGCAAATAATACCGCCCGTCATTCCTGCGCCTGAGTGTTAAATGCAAAGGACCTTCATAAAGCGACTCGCAGCCGCCCGCCGTCTTCCCGATAATGGAAGATCGGCACTCGGCATTGCGTACCTGAAAGAAACCATAGTCCCGGCTATATCCACCAAGTAAGGCTATATTCGCAGAAAATGGCTCGCCCACATGACTCAGAATTTCACCTTCACCCAGCGACATCGCTGCCGTCAAAGGTGAAAGAAAAATAGCGATCACAAACAACAAAAATTTTCTTAAGTACATAATCCCTTTCGGAGATTCCAGTTAAAGTCCACCTTGTTGTACACGTGAAACACAATATTTGTCAGCTTACACCCCTTTACAGACAAACGATTAAATTGTCCGTCCAACGGCACCGGCAATCGCACCCAGCGTCACCATCAGCTTCTTCAGCTCATCAGGCGTCAGCGCCTGATCCGCATCACACCACGCATCGCAAGGACTAGGGTGCATTTCAACTAACAGACCATCCGCACCTGCGGCGATTGCCGCTTGCGACAATGCCGCCACCATCCATGCCTTGCCGCCCGCATGCGAAGGATCGACGATCACCGGCAGATGCGTTTCCTTCTTCAATACCGGAATCGCCGTCACATCCAGCACGTTGCGGTAGTAAGTCTCAAATGTGCGAATACCGCGCTCACAGAAAATGATGTTGTGATTCCCGCCTGCCGCAATATATTCCGCCGCCATCAGCCATTCAGAAATCGTCGCCGACATACCGCGCTTCAGAATCACCGGCTTGTTGATGCGTCCGACTTCTTTGAGCAAGTCGAAGTTTTGCATGTTGCGCGTACCGATCTGAATCACATCCACATCGTACTCCATGAAGGTATCCAGCTGACGCGCATCCATCAGTTCGGTGACGATAGGGAGCTTGTAATGACTTGCCGCCTTGCGGAACATGTCCAGACCTTCCGCACCGTGCCCCTGAAATGCATACGGGCTGGTGCGCGGCTTGAATGCACCGCCTCGCATCAGGCGGCAACCCGCTTCATGCACAAATTTAGCTGACAAATCCATCTGATCCTGAGTTTCCACCGAGCAAGGACCTGCAATCACCTGAATCTGATTACCGCCTAACTGTATCCCGCCAATATCAACCACCGTATTTGCTTTATGCGATTCGCGCGATACGATTTTGTACTGTTTAGTCACGTGCATGGCCGACTCAACACCCGGCAACGGAGTGAACATTTCTTCGCTTAACTGGCGCTCATCGCCGATTGCACCGATCACGGTGCGTTCAATGCCGCGCGAAATATTGGCCTTCAGACCTGCTGTTTCCAGTCGTTTAACTACGGCTCCAACCTGTTCGTCGGTAACATCCCTGCCCATTACTATAATCATGCTGTCTCTCCGAGGATCTGCTTCAATGCAGACAAAAATTTCTGATTCTGTGATTCCAGACCAATGCTCACACGCAGGTAGTCTGGCATAGCGTAACTGCTGATCGGGCGAACGATCACACCCATCTCCAGTAAGCGCCGGTAAATCCGTGCCGCATTCACAACATGAAAACTGATGAAATTCCCATATGAAGGTATAAAATCAATATTTAATGAAGACAATCCCTCGCTTAGCTGCGCCATTCCTTTTATATTCAGCTCGAACGTCTGACGTACAAAACCCGCATCATCCAGTGCCGCGACCGCCGCCGCCTGCGCCATGCTGTTCACATTGAACGGCTGGCGAACGCGATTGAGCATATCGATAACCTGAGGGCTTCCCAGCGCATAGCCCACCCGTAGCGAGGCCAACCCGTACGCTTTCGAAAACGTTCTTGAAATCACAAGATTGGGAAACTCCGCCAGCCAGCTTACGCTGTCATATCGGCAGCTTTGGGGCAAATATTCGTTATAGGCCTCATCCAGTACAACCAGTATATTGGCCGGCAATTCGCGCAAAAATTGCAGCAGCGCATCACCTGACAGAAATGTGCCGGTCGGGTTGTTCGGATTAGCGATAAAAATAAGCTTTGCTCCTTGCTCAACCGCCGCGTGTCGCATCGCACTCAGATCATGTCCGAAATTTTGTGCGGGCACACTGATGCCCGTCGCCCCCACCGCCTGCGTCGCCAGAGGATAGACGGCAAATGCGTGATCCGAATAGACAGCTTTGTCGCCCACCGTCAAAAATGCCCGCGCAGCTAATTCCAGCAAGTCGTTAGAACCATTACCTAACACGACCTGTTGATGAGTAACACCATAGCGGTGCACCAGCGCAGTTTTTAAAGCAAAACCATTCCCATCAGGATACAGACTGATGTCATCAAGCGCGGCGTGAGCAGCCGCGACAGCCAAAGGGCTCGCACCCAGCGGGTTTTCGTTGGAGGCCAGCTTGACGATATCGGTAATGCCCAATTCGCGCTCGAGTTCAGAGATCGGCTTGCCCGGCTGGTAAGGTGCGATTGCACGTATATAGTTTGGTGCCAGTTCAGAGTAATTCATTTAAACAACCACAAATATTTATGATGTCGCGTATGTGCGATATTAACCGTTCAGCGTCCGATCACTTGGGTTTACGCAATATCCAGTAAGTCTCACCTGGCCATCCGGGAAATTTGGCACCGAACCACAGATTAAAACGCAGCCACCACTGGTAATTTTCCAGGAAAAACCCCTTCTTGCGCATGAAGAAAGCACCGCTCAGAAATTCAACCTCCAGGCCGTTTGCAGCCGCCATTTCCTGTACCCGCTCAGGCGAGAATACACTGACGTGGCCGAATTTACGGGCGGTTGCGCGTATTTTATCCTCACGGCCCTGTGCAAACGACTGCGGGGTCGAAGGCAGACCACCGATCAACATACCACCTGGTTTGAGATGAGGCACAATTTTAGCGACCAGTTCTTCCGGCTTGAACAAATGCTCAAGCACATGCAACAGAATCATGACATCGTATTGTTTGTCCTCACTCAGCGCGAATTCAGGGCTCTCAAGATCAGCCTGATAAAACTGGTTATAACCGACCCGCCCCAGTATATCTTCCCTGATCAGCGCATCCACCGCATCCCAGCTCGCCAGTTCAACTTTTCCGCCGCCAAGCGCGGTGGCTGCCTTCAGAAAGCCCAGCATCTGTCCCACATCCACGCCGATTTCGCACACATTCAGTGCGCCACGGCGGGCCGATTCCTCACGCAAAAAATGAAAGATGAACCAGTATCTGACCATTCTGATCGGATAGCTGATATGGCGCGCATCTGCAGGGATACCATAGTTATCACTCTGAAATGCCGGATTATTCTTCAGGAAATTGATATCCCAGCTTAATTGCTTAATTGTCATACGTAAAACCCTTCGATAAGTCGCTCAAACCGCGACTGGATACGAACCTAAAATTTTCATGAACGAGGAGGAATGTTTGAGTTCCTCAAGTGCGGCCGCCACTTTCACATCCGCCTGATGGCCTTCGATATCCACATAAAATACATATTCCCACACGCCTGAGCGCGACGGGCGGGACTCGAATTTGGTCATACTCACACCATGCTTGACCAAAGGCACCAGTAAATCGTGCACGGCACCGGGACGATTTGCCGCTGACAACACCAAAGAGGTTTTGTCTTTGCCTGAAGGGGCGACCTGCTGATTGCCCAACACCAGAAAGCGCGTGGTATTTCTGGCATCATCCTCGATATTCTCAACACACACCTGTACGTTGAAATGAAGCGCGGCCTGACTGCCCGCAATCGCGGCACAATTTGGCTGCCCTGCCGCCAGTCGCGCCGCTTCCGCATTGCTGGAAACAGAAATACGTGCCGCATGCGGAAGATTGACATTCAGCCACCCCTGACATTGCCCCAGCGATTGCGGATGCGAATATACCGTCTGAATGTCACCGATCTCACAGGTGTTAGCCAGCAGGCATTGATGAATTGCCAGCATCACCTCGCCGCACACTTGCAGCCTGCTTTGCAGGAACAAATCCAGCGTGCGACCGATCGCGCCTTCTGTTGAATTTTCAACCGGCACCACACCGTATTGAACTGAACCTGTTTCCACCGCACGAAACACATCATCAATGGTCGTGCACGACTGCCCCTGCACCGCGCTGCCGAAACGTTTGAGCGCAGCCGCCTCGGTAAAGGTGCCTTCCGGCCCCAGATAAGCCACCGTCATCGGCGCCTCCAGCGCACGGCAGTTCGACATGACTTCAGTAAACAGGGCGGCGATGGCTTCATTGCTCAGCGGCCCCGTATTGGCCGCTTGCAGCCTGCGCAGTATCTGCGCCTCACGCTCAGGGCGTAATACCACGCTATCCGAGTGCCCCTGCAAAATTTTCTCGCAATCCTTCAGATGCCCTATCTTCTGCGCCAGCACCGCGCGCTGATTGAACAGACGGAGCAACTCGTCGTCAAGATGATTAATCTGCAGCCGATACTGATGCATTTGTTCACTCATGGCAGTACCGGCAAGGGCAAATTGCGTACCATCAGCACGCCCGGAATGGACTCCAGCTGCGCAATCAATTCATCGGGCACGGTCGAATCGGTATCGACCAGCGTATACGCCATTTCAGCGCGCGACTTGTTCATCATGGTGTGAATATTTATTCCTGCGGCCGCCAATGCGGTGGAAATCTGCCCCAGCATATTCGGCACGTTGGCATTCGCGACGGCTAAACGGTATGCTGATTCGCGCGGCATCACCAGATTCGGAAAATTCACCGTATTGGTGATATTTCCGTGCTCCAGATACTCGCGCACCTGATCCACTACCATCACGGCACAGTTTTCCTCAGCCTCTTCAGTCGAAGCGCCCAAATGCGGCAGCGCCACTACGCCACGCTGCCCCTGCAGCTTTTCTGCCGGAAAATCGCATATGTAGTTGCGCAAGTGTTTCGATTGCAAACCTGCCAGCACCGCATCGCTGTCCACAATTGCATCGCGTGAGAAGTTCAGCAACACGGCACCTGACTTCATCGCAGCGACGCGTGTCTCGTTGATCAGGCCGCGCGTCGCATCCAGCAAAGGGACATGCAGCGAGACGAAATCACTGTGTTTGAGCAATTCTTCTATGCTTTGTGCTTTTTTAACCTGTGATGACAGACTCCAGGCACCTTCAACGGTAATTTCAGGATCATAACCATAGACCCGCATGCCCAAACTCAGTGCCGTGTCGGCGACCAGACGGCCGATCGCACCCAAACCGATGATACCCAGCGTGCGCCCGCGCAATTCGATACCGGCAAAATGCTTCTTGCCGTCTTCGACCAGCTTGTGCTGCGTCGCATCATCGCCTTGCAATCCTGCGACAAATTGCAGCGCAGGTACGATATTTCGGGCGGCAAGCAGCATCCCCGCCACGACCAGTTCTTTGACTGCATTGGCGTTGGCACCTGCCGCGTTGAACACAGGAATACCGCGGGCGGACATTTTGGCAACCGGCACGTTATTGGTGCCCGCACCTGCGCGTGCAATGGCTTTCACGCTGACCGGAATCTCCATGTCGTGCATGCCTTGCGAGCGCACCAGAATCGCATCGGGCTCGACCGTATCAGAAGCGACCTGATAGGTCGCCGCAGGAAATCGTTTTAAGCCCTGAGTTGAAATCTTATTCAGGGTAAGGATGCGGTATTGGTTAGCCATGGTAATTAACCGTTATTCCTGGCAAACTCATTCATGAACTCCACCAGCGCAGCAACCCCTGCCAGTGGCATCGCGTTGTAGATCGAGGCGCGCATGCCGCCTACCGAACGATGCCCCTTCAGTTGCAAGAGGCCACGCGCTTCAGCCTGTTTGACAAATGCACCGTCAAGCGCCGCGTCCTTCAGGGTAAACGGGATATTCATGCGAGAACGGTTACTTGTTGCCACCGGGCAGTTGTAAAAACCGTTGCTTGCATCAATTGCCGAATACAGAAGATCAGCCTTGGCAATATTAGCCTGCTCCATCGCGGCAATGCCACCGTTGCGTTTGAGCATCTGGAACACCAGACCTGCCATGTAAATGCCATAGGTCGGCGGCGTGTTGTACATCGAATCGTTTTCAGCGTGCGTCTTGTAATCCAGCATAGTCGGCGTGCCGGCAACCACGTCACCGATCAGATCCTCGCGCACGATCACGATAGTCAGACCCGCAGGGCCGATGTTCTTCTGTGCACCCGCGTAGATCAGACCATATTTGGATACATCAACCGGACGCGACAAAATGCAGGATGACATATCTGCCACCAGCGGCACGGAACCTGTTTCTGGCAGCCAGTTGAACTCGACACCACCGATGGTTTCATTGGGTGTGAAGTGCAGATACGCAGCTTCAGGGTCACATTTCCAGGTCGAAAACTCAGGCACATAGGAAAAATTCTTGTCCGCGCTGCTCGCGACCACATTCACGTTGGCGAATTTTTTCGCCTCGGAAATCGCCTTCTTGGACCACTCACCGGTATTAAGATAGTCCGCCGAGGTTTTTCCGCGCAGCAGATTCATCGGTATCATCGCGAACTGCAAAGATGCGCCACCTTGCAAAAACAATACTTTGTAATTAGCAGGAATGTCCATCAACTCGCGCAGATCGGCTTCAGCCTGAGCAGCAATACTCATAAACTCACGGCCTCGGTGCGACATCTCCATCACCGACATGCCGCTTTCATGCCAGTTGAGCATTTCCGCCTGAGCCTGCTGCAATACTTCCTTCGGCAATACGGCGGGACCTGCGCTAAAATTATAAATAGTCATTCTGCAATCACTCCTGAGTATTTCGTAAAATATTGTAGGGTCAAGGAGCGAGGAAACCGGGTTCCCCGCCTTTAACTCAATCCTGAATCCTCGCTGCGGCCTTCCTTACTCCTGCTGCCCGTCGATCTCGACGTCTGAATCCTGAATCCCGGTCGTCGCGTCCTGCGACTCTTCTTCATCGGGTTCGGCGATCCGGCTCAATCCTGCAAGTTTCTCACCCTTTTCCAGATTCATCAGCGTCACGCCTTGCGTGGTGCGCCCCATCTCGCGTATCTCATTGACCCGGGTCCGGATTAACACGCCGTTTGTGCCGATCAGCATGATCTGATCTTCAGGATTCACCAGCGTTGCTGCGACCACCCGACCGTTGCGTTCCGACGTCTGAATCGCGATCATGCCTTGCGTACCGCGTCCATGACGGGTGTATTCGCTAACCGGCGTGCGCTTGCCATAGCCGTTTTCCGTGGCGGTCAGCACGCTTTGCTGCTCGTTCTCGGCCACCAGCAGGGAAATCACCTGCTGTTTGTCTGCCAGCTTCATGCCACGCACACCGCGCGATGCACGCCCGGTATCGCGCACATCAGCCTCATCAAAGCGCACCGCCTTGCCGCTATTGGAAAACAGCATCACGTCATGTTTACCATCCGTAATCGCAACACCGATCAGATAATCATCCTCATCCAGATTGATCGCGATAATGCCGCGCTTCATCGGGCGGGCAAAGTCAGTCAGCGTCGTCTTCTTTACGGTCCCAGTCGCGGTCGCGAAAAATACAAACTTGTCTTCGGCAAACTCAGTCACCGGCAAAATCGCATTGATTTTTTCGCCTTCTTCCAGCGGCAACAGATTCACAATCGGTTTACCGCGCGCAGTTGGACTACCCTGCGGCACATCGTAGACCTTCATCCAGTACACGCGTCCTTTATTGGAGAAGCACAGGATGAAATTATGCGTATTGGCAACAAACAAATTATCGATGAAATCGTCGTCCTTGTTGCGGGTCGCCTGACGGCCGCGTCCACCACGCTTTTGCGCACGGTATTCGTCCATCTTCTGCGCCTTCATATAGCCGCCATGCGACAGCGTAACGACCACGTCTTCCGGTGGAATCAGATCTTCCATGCTCATGTCATGCGTATGCGTGACGATTTCGCTGCGGCGCTTGTCACCAAACTGCAGTTTCACGGCCGCCAGCTCATCGCCAATGATCGCCGTGACGCGTTCAGGACGGGCTAAAATATCGAGCAGATCCGCAATTTTGTCCATCACTTCGCGGTATTCGCCGATGATCTTGTCCTGCTCCATACCGGTCAGACGCTGCAGACGCAATTCAAGTATCGCCTGTGCCTGCGCATCAGACAGATGATAAAGGCGTTCAACGCCTGTGTTCACCAGACCGAACTGTGGGGCCAGGCCATCCGGGCGCGACGCATCGTCCACCCGGCTCAACATATCTTCGACCAGCGTCGAACGCCAGCCGCGCGCCATCAATTCACGCTTGGCATCTGCAGGGGCCGCTGCGGCCTTGATCAGCGCAATGATCTCGTCCACATTGGAGAGCGCAACCGCCAGGCCTTCGAGCACATGGCCGCGCTCACGCGCTTTGCGCAATTCAAAAATAGTACGGCGCGTCACCACTTCGCGGCGATGGCGCAAGAACGCATCCATCACCTGCTTCAGGTTCAGCAATCTGGGCTGACCATCCACGATCGCCACCATGTTGATGCCGAAACTGTCCTGCATCTGCGTATCTTTGTACAGGCGATTGAGCAGCACGTCAGCATTTTCACCGCGCTTTAGCTCAATCACCGCACGCATTCCGGACTTGTCCGATTCGTCGCGAATTTCTGAAATGCCTTCCAGACGCTTCTCGCGCACCATCTCACCGATTTTGATCAGCAGATTCGCTTTGTTCACCTGATAGGGCAGCTCGTCAATAACGATCGCCTGACGCTCACCTTTGCCGATATCTTCAAAGTGACAGCGCGCGCGCATGATCACGCGGCCCCGGCCGGTACGGTACCCTTCCCTGACACCGGCCAGACCGTAGATAAAACCGGCAGTCGGAAAATCGGGGGCGGGCACATACTCGATCAATTCCTCGATATCCATATCAGGATTTTTGAGCAAAGCCAGACAGGCGTCGATGACTTCCGTCATATTGTGTGGCGGAATATTGGTCGCCATCCCAACCGCGATACCGGAAGAACCGTTTACCAGCAGATTGGGAAAACGTGCAGGAAACACCAGCGGTTCATGCTCGGATCCGTCATAGTTCGGCCCGAAGTCCACGGTTTCCTTGTCCAGATCAGCGAGCAATTCATGCGCAATCTTGGCCATACGGATTTCGGTATATCGCATTGCCGCTGCATTATCCCCGTCCACCGATCCGAAGTTCCCCTGCCCGTCCACCAGCATGTAACGCAGTGAAAACGGCTGAGCCATCCGAACGATGGTGTCATACACAGCTGTGTCGCCGTGAGGATGGTACTTACCGATGACGTCACCGACGATACGCGCCGATTTTTTGTACGCTTTATTCCAGTCATTTGACAGTTCATGCATCGCAAACAGCACGCGACGGTGTACCGGCTTCAAGCCATCGCGCACATCCGGCAGCGCACGCCCGACAATCACGCTCATCGCATAATCCAGATAGGATTTGCGCATTTCTTCTTCGAGACTGACCGGCAGGGTTTCTTTAGCGAATTGTTCCATGTGTATGTGTGTAGTTAGCCCAAAAAACAGCTCGCAAGTTTACCACAGGCAGCCTGCCCAAGCCAGCATCGAGACGACCATCACGCGCAATGCAGATCCGCCTGTGCATCACGCAGCAAAAAGGCGCGTTGCCGCGCCTGTAAACTACACTGAAAACCGGTTAATCGTCCCGATCTTCCCGATCGTGACGGTCACCTCTATCACGCCGATCACCCCGGTCATGGCGATCACCACTGTCGCGCCGATCATCCCGGCGTTCAGCACCGTCGTCACGACGGTTAACGGACCTTCGCTCCGGCTCGACCCGACCGCGACTCGCATCACCGCCAATAATCGCACCCGTTGCCGCCCCGATGGCGCCTCCTATAATCGAACCACTTCGCCCGCCTACGTCATAACCCACCGTCGCGCCGGCAGCGCCACCGACAGCCCCTCCGACAACGGCCCCGCCCTGAGGATTATTGGCACATGCTGCCAGCAATAACACCAGGGCTAATGATATGTATTTATTCATTTTTTCTCACGCTTAATCATCGTGCCGATCATGACCCCGGTCACCTCTGTCACCCCGGCCACCGTGACGCCCATGATCGTGATGTTCATCACGGTATTCATCATCACCACGTTCGCTCCGCTGCACTGACTGCGCGCGCACAGGCTGATTAACTGCTGAACTGCTGCCAACCGCGGCACCGGTTCCACCACCAATTGCCGCGCCCAGAATCGCCCCGTTTTTCCCGCCCACGTTCTGACCAATAGCAGCACCCGCGGCACCCCCCAGCGCACCCCCTAGCACTGCACCTGCATCGACCGCAAAAGAACTGGCACTTGCGGATAGCAATACAATAAACATCAATGATTTTTTCATATTATTTCCCGAATGAATGGAATATCTGGTTTACAACAGCATTTAGTCTGCAGTTTTACGATTTTAGTTCCTAAACGCATTTGTCGGGAATCTTTCTATCATGCTATCCTCAGACATCCTTAAATAAGTGAATAGACATGTCAGTTTCCATCAAAACCCCTCAGGAAATCGAAAAAATGCGCATTGCCGGTCGTCTGACCAGTGAAGTGCTCGATTACATCGGCCCTTTCGTCACGGCTGGCGTCACCACCAATTATCTGGACAAGCTGTGCCACGATCTGATCGTGGATGTGCAAAAAGGCATCCCGGCCCCGCTCAATTACGCACCCGGCGGACACACCCCCTACCCGAAATCGATATGCACTTCGATCAATCATCAAATATGTCACGGCGTGCCGAGCGAGAAGGTACTGAAAAACGGCGACATCATCAATCTGGATATTACCGTCATCAAGGATGGTTATCACGGCGACAGCAGCCGCATGTTTTTTGTCGGCGAGCCCTCCATTCAGGCAAAACGCCTGTGCGAGACCACCTATGCCTCCATGTGGCGCGCAATCCGGGTCGTCAAGGCCGGCGCCTATCTGGGTGACGTGGGTCATGCCATCCAAAGCTTTGTCGAACCGCTGGGCTACAGCGTCGTGCGTGAATTTTGCGGTCATGGCATCGGTGCTAAATTTCACGAAGAGCCGCAGGTTCTGCATTACGGCCGTCCAAAAACAGGATTAAGACTGGAAGCGGGCATGGTGTTCACCATCGAACCGATGATTAATGCAGGACGCAAGGAGATCAAGCAGCTGGGCGACGGCTGGACGGTTGTGACTAAGGATCACAGCCTGTCCGCACAGTATGAACACACCATACTCGTCACGGACACGGGGTATGAAGTACTGACCCTGTCCGCTGGCTGCCCCGCACCTGCACCGGAATAGCCATGCCAAATTCGCACCCCGACTCGCCTTGCAATATGAGCGAACTGCGCGATGCGTTGCGTGCTGACCGACTGGCGCTTGAGAAAAATTTTGCTGAACTTGGCAAAGCGGCTTTGCTGCTGACGACACACAGCAAACTGATCGATCGCTATTTGCAGCAAATCTGGCAGCAATTAACGATGCCTGCGGACACGGCGCTGATTGCGGTTGGCGGCTATGGTCGCGGCGAGTTATACCCGAAGTCCGACATCGACCTGCTCATCTTGCTCAGCGGCGATCCGGATGAGCAATTGCAGCACAAACTGCACGAACTGCTTGCGCTGCTTTGGGACATCGGGCTCGAAGTCGGCCACAGCATCCGCACCGTGGCACAATGCATCAACGAATCTGCCGACATCACCGTACAAACCAATTTACTCGAGGCCAGATGGCTGTGCGGTCACTTACCGTTATTTGAACAACTCGGCAGTGCGGTACGCCAACACATTGATCCACGCGCTTTTTATACTGCAAAATTACAAGAACAGCAGCAGCGCCACGCGCGCTTCGATGACACCGATTTCAATCTGGAACCCAACCTCAAGGAAAGCCCGGGCGGTCTGCGTGATCTGCAAACGATCACCTGGATCAGCCGCGCGGCGGGGCTTGGCACAAAATGGACTGAGCTCGCTAAAGCCGGCCTGATCAGCCGGTCAGAAGCGCGCCAGATCGCACGGCACGACACCCTGCTGCAAACCTTGCGTACCCGACTGCATTATCTCGCACGCCGCCGTGAAGATCGCCTGCTGTTTGATTTCCAGACAACACTGGCTGAACAGATGGGCATCATCGCTTCAGACAACCGCCGCGCCAGCGAACATCTGATGCAGCGCTATTACCGCACCAAACTTGCGGTCAGCCAGTTCAACACCATACTGCTGCAGAATTTGCATGACTACCTTTTCCGCGAAACACCTCCGCAACACGCTTTAAACGAACGATTCCGCATCATCGGGAATTTACTGGAAATTCGCGATGAGCAACTGTTCGAGCATACGCCCGAAGCCATTTTTGAACTCTTCCTGCTGCTGCAGAAAAATCCGGAACTGTCCAATATAACCGCGCTGACATTACGCGCACTATGGCGCGCACAGCATAAAATTGATGCATCTTTTCGCCGCAATCCGCACAACCGCGCCAGCTTCATGGAAATTCTGCGGCAACCTGCAGGTGTCAATCACGCGCTGCGTCGCATGCGCCAATGCGGCATTCTGGGGCGCTATATTCCGGCTTTTGGCCGCATCACAGGGCAGATGCAACACGATTTATTTCACGTATACACGGTTGATGAACACATCCTGATGGTTGTACGAAATCTGCGCCGCTTTACCCTGTCCAAACACGCAACCGAGCTTCCGCTATGCACCAAGCTGATGAGTGAATTTGCACGCCCCGAAGTGCTGTACATCGCGGGGCTGTTTCACGATATCGCAAAAGGTCGCGGCGGCGATCATGCGAGACTGGGCAAACAGGACGCCCGGCTGTTTTGCAGGCATCATCAGCTAAGTCATGACGACAGCGAACTGGTGATCTGGCTGGTCGGACAACACCTGACCCTGTCTGCTACCGCGCAAAAACAGGATCTGGCTGATCCGGAAGTCATCGCGACATTTGCCAATGAGATCAAAAATGATCGCTATCTGGTTGCCCTTTATTTGCTGACGGTAGCCGATGTCAAGGGTACCAGCCCAAAAGTCTGGAACGCATGGAAAGCTAAACTGATGGAAGACCTGTTTCAGTTGACACGGCGTTACTTGAAAGAGGGGGCCGCGAGCAATCATCTCGATGAGATACGCGAACAGGCAGCCGCCACGCTCAATTTATACGCCCTGCCGCCAGAGTCCTACCGTCTGCTTTGGGCTCAACTGGACGACAACTATTTTCAGGATCATGAAGCTCAGGAAATTGCCTGGCACACCAGGCTGCTTGCTTTCAGAGTTAACACGGCAGCACCCATTGTCAAAACACGACTGAGCCGTGCAGGAGCGGGGTTGCAAGTCATGGTCTACTGTCCGGATCAGCGCTGGCTGTTTGCACGAATTTGCGCATTTTTTGCGCGCATGCATTACACCATCGTCGAAGCCAAAATCCACACCACCCAGCACGGCTATGCGCTGAACAGCTTCCAGATCATGGAAATTTCACGCAGCGAGATGAATTACCGTGACCTGATGAATTACATCGAATTTGAATTGACAGCAAAAATACTTAAAGAACAATCTGTTGAAACCATCGCAACCGGGCGCGTGAGTCGTCAGCTTAAACACTTCCCGATCGATACCAAAGTCAATATTGAACGATCTAAACGAGGTTTGTACGTACTCTCGCTCATCACGGGTGATCGCCCCGGACTGCTTGCGCGTATTGCACAAATACTGGATCGCCACACCATTCAACTGCATCGCGCCAAAATCAATACGCTGGGCAGTCTGGCTGAAGACGTGTTCTGGATCAGCGGAGAAATGCTGAACAACCCCGTTGAGACCAGCGCACTGCTAAACGAGTTGCTGGAAAAAATCTAATCCTGTTTCAATTGCCTGGAGAGTTTCAGCGTGCCAAGTCCTGGCAGCGACTCATCAGGCTGCGCGCGTTTAATCAAAACGGGCTCAACCTTCGCAACTGAAGGCGGCAGTGCCGCCTGAACGGGGACGGAACGCACGTTGTAAAACAGCCATGCAAAGCCTGCCAGCGCAGTGGCAGAGAGCATGGCAAGCCTGATCATTTGACCGCGACGGCGCAGCCGTGCCTGCAGTTGATGGGGCGCGAGCACAATACGCGACTGTTCGATATTCGCTCGTAACTGGCAACTGGCTTGCTCATCCAATTGAGCCAGTTGCAGTGCATAAATCGCCGCCTGTTTGTCCAAATCTGATTTTTCCTGCGCGTCGACAGCCGCCCGTTGCTCGGCTGATGTAAGCGCTGCTGCGGCTGCAAGCGCTTCGGTTTCAGCACGTTGACGCTGTGCCGTTTCAATACTCAACTGCTGCTCTGCCGCTAACCTTGATTGCTGCAGCTCCAGCGCACCTTGCCGCTCAGACTGACGTTGCAGCGCGATTTGCTCAGCCTCAGCTGCAACGGACGCCAGTTCCGCTGCCATCTCAAGTTCCAGCTGTTCAGCCTGCAGTTTCGCCTGTTCAGACTGCAGCGCCAGCTGCAGCATAGCAACCCGATGCGCACTGATTTCTGCCGCCTCAAGCGCCGCCTGCTCAGCCTCATGCTCAAGTGCGGCGAGCTGTGCTTCGATCTCACGTGTTGCCACCTCATCCGCCGCGACTCTGGCGTGCCCCGCCTCGATCAAACGTTGTTCTGCTGCAATTCTGTCCTGTTTTGCCTGTACCGATTTAGCCGAGATGGTTTGCCTGTAGGATAAATTTTCCTGCAAGGCGCGCTCACGTTCGATCAGCTGCCGCTCCTGTCTTGCCAGCTGATTTTCCATTGTTTCGCGCGCCATCAAAGCAGCGGCCGCCTCCTTGGCAAGTTTTGCATGTTGTTCAGCGGCGTCTGTTGCCAATGCTTCACAACGAATGCGTTCCTGCTCGATATCAATCAACCGGCGTTGCGCCGCTTCATGCGCACTAGCCAACTGCGTCGCCCGCTGTGCGGTAGCAATTTTTTCCTGCTCTGCCTCACCTGCGATTTTTTCAGCATCCAGTTGCGCCTGCAAGGCTGCCATCGCCTCGTTCGCAAGCGCTGCGCGATGCGTCTGCTGGGCCTGCAATTCACGCTCCTGTGCGAGTTGTCGTTCAGCCTGTTCAGCAAGCATCAACGCCTGCTGTTCACGTTCAATAGCCGCCACGCATGCAGCCTGTGCAAGGTGAGCTTGCTGTTGCAATGCGGCAATAGCCGCTTCTTCCTGAAGTGCCTGCGCCCTTGCAACTTCTTCGGCATGCCGCTGCAACGCTTCATGCTCGCCGGCCAGCTGTATTGCCAGTTGCTCTGCTGCAAGCTTGGCCTGTTCGGCATCCAACGCATGTTGCTCAGCATCTATGCGTGCCTGAACTTCCCGTAAAGCGGCATCTGCCAGCGCGTGCTGATGCGTAATTTTAATCTGCAAATCGCGTTCGAGCTCAAACAGTTTACCCGCATCGCCTGCTAACTCGTGTTCCATCTGCTCGCGTGCCATTGCCGCATGCCTTGCGACTTCAGCAATGTGAACGCGTTGCTGCGCAGCCAGCATGGCCGTAGCTTCGCGGTGCATTTGTTCCTGCTCGGCCTGCGTTGCCAGACGCATCAACGTTTCGCAATCACGTGCCTGCTGCTGGGCCTGCTGCTCCACTTCAATTCTCAACTGCTCCGCTTCACTCGCCTGCTGCTGCGCGATAAGGCGAGCCTGCACGGCCTCGTTCGCCACCAATTCGAGCGCTGCATGCTGTGCAATCTGTGATTGCAATTGAGCCTCATGCATCAGACGCTGCTGCGCCTGTTCAGCCAGCAGTATGGCCTGCTGCTCACGCTCAATGGCGGCAGCGATGGCCGACTCAACGTTGCGCAACTTCACCTGCTCAGCTTCGATCGCCTGATGCAACGCCGATTCATGCGCCTCTGCCTGTTCACGCGTCCGCTGTTCCGCCTCTATTTTCAGCTGCTCTGCCGCACAGGCCTGTTGCTGAGCCTGCACACGCGCGGCAATGGCGGCTGATGCGGCCAATTCCAGTGCGGCCTGCAGTTCAATCTGCGCCTGCAGCTGACACTCGTTATCCAGTCTGACCTGTTCTTCTTCAGCCAGTTTCAACGCGATCTGCTCGCGTTCCTGTGCGACCAGTCTGGCAGCTTCAGCGATATGCGCGCGCTGCTGCGTTGCGTGAATTTCAACCTCTTCAAGACGCATCCTGGCAAGTTCAGCTTCTGCCGCCTGACGCTGCACGGCTTCATGCTCTGCCGCCAGCGCTAGCGCCTGCTGCTCTGCTTTAATTTTCTCCTGCTCAGCGTCACACGCCAGTGCTTCAGCGGCAAGACGTGTCTGCATCGCGGTCGCCGCATCCATCTCGAGCGCCGCGCGCCGCGCCAGCTGCGCCTGCAATTCACGTTCCTGCTCCAGACGTTGCATCGCCTGTGCAAGCAGTTGCTGCGACATCTGCTCGCGTTGCTGCACAGCTTCAATCGCAGCTTCATCACTGCGGGCATGATCCCGTTCCGCCTCCGATGCACGCAGCATGGCAGCCTCATGCATTGCTGCCAGGTTCAGGCGTTGCTGTTCTGCTGTAATTTTCGCCTGTTCAGCTTCAGACGCCCGTTTTTCAGCCAGAATGCGAGCCTGCAACGCTGCGATCGCCTCGATTTCAACTGCCGTGCGCTGCGCTATCTCATGTTGCAATTGCTGTTCATCAAGCAAGCGCTGCCGCTCCGTTTCAGCCAGTTGCAGCGCTTGCTCCTCTCGCGCCAGTGCAGTCTGTTCTGCAGCACGCGCTAACTGTTCGCGCTCATTGAACGCTGCGACAGCCAGCGCATCGCTGCGTGCCTGCGCTAACTCAGCTTCCGCAAGCCTGCGCGCGGCGTCTTCCTTCGCGACCGCCTGCTCAAACTGGTGCTGTTCTGCATCGATCTTAGCCTGTTCAGCTACACACGCCTGCTGTTCAGCCAGAATGCGGGCATGCGTCGCTTCATTCGCTTCAGTCTCAAGCCGCACGCGCTGTTCAACCTGCAGCTGCAACTCAGATTCCTGAGACAGCCGCATCCGTGCCTGCTCGACCAGTTGCAACGCCATTTGCTCGCGAGCAGCAGCCATGTCAATGACCGCCTGTTCAGCCTCCGCCCGTTTGCGTTCGGCAATTGACGCGCGCGCCTCAGTGCGAATGCGCTCCTGCTCAACTTCAGCCGCTTTGAGTTCATCCGACACCCGCTGCTTTGCCATATTATTGGCGCGCTGCAAGGTCAGCTGGTGAGCGGCAACCGCCTGGTCAATCTGCATTTTCAACTGAGCCGTCACCAGCACTTCAGCTTCAATATGCGCCTCTTTCAGCGCCAGTGCCTGCTGCTCCGTTTCCGCGCGCACCCGAGCCACTTCCAGCGCCAGCACGGCAGCATTTTCCTGCTCCTGTAAATTACGGCATGCCTGCTCGTTGAATTCCAGCAACGATTGCGCAAGGTTTTGCGCGCGTATCTCCTGAGCAATACGCTGATTTTCAGATTCAATCGCCTGCGACTCGGCAGCCACCCGGGTTTGAGCCTCGGCCATTGCACGGGTTTCCGCATCGAATCGTTCAGCGGCAAGACGTGTGGCCTCCGCGTCCCGTTCAGCACGTTCAAGTGCGGCCTGATTAGCCAGTTCGACCGCCCGTATTTTTTCTTGCGCAGCCCTTATAGCCGATTGCTCAATCAACAACCCTTCTTCGAGCAGCGCACGTTCACTGGCTAATGCGTCTGCACGCAACTGTGCCGATTGCACCGCCTCATTTTGCAGCTGTATTTTTTCCTGCACGAGCTGTTGTGCAAATTGCTCTGCAACTTGACGTTGCTGCTCAGCTTGCAGCAACACCGCCTCTGCCCGCAGTTTTTCTTCGGCCTCGCGCTCAGTCCGCAGAACGGCCTGTATGCGTTCAGCTTCAGCTGCCGCCATTTTCGCTTCAATATCAGCAATGGCACGGGTTTGTGCCTCAAGTTGCTCCTGAGCGATGCGGACCGCGTCCGCTTCCAGTTCAGCACGGCGAGCAGCAGCCTGATTGGCAAGTTCTGCCACGGCGATTTTTTCCTGTACCGCAGCAATCGTTGCCCGTTCGATTGACAATCCGTCTTCAAGCAGCGCACGTTCACTGGCCAGCGTATCTGCACGCAACTGAGCCGATTGCAATGCGGCCTGTTGCAACTGTATTTTTTCAAGCACAAGCTGCTCTGCAGCGTGCTCTGCTGTTTCACGCTGCTGCTCTGTTTGCAGCAACACCGCCTCTGCTCGCAATTTGTCTTCGGCCGCGCGCTCAGCCCGCAGCACGGCCTGCATGCGTTCATCCTCAGCTGCCGCCATTTTCGCTTCAATATCAGCAATGGCACAGGTTTCAGCTTCGAGCTGTTCCTGAGCGGTACGAGCCGCTTCCGCTTCGAGTTCTGCACGGCGAGCAGCAGCCTGATTGGCAAGTTCAGCTGCGATGATTTTTTCCTGGGCCGCGGCAATGGTTGCCTGCTCAATCGCCAACCCCTGTTCTGCCAGCGCGCGTTCACTGGCCAGCGCTTCGGCACGCGTCTGAGCCGCTTGTAGCGCTGCATTTTGCAGCTTAATTTTTGCCAGCATGAGCTGCTCTGCATATCGCTCGGCTTCTTCACGCTGCTGCTCGGTTTGCAGCAAGGCCGTTTCAATACGGATTTTTCCTTCCGCCGCACGCAGCGCGCCTTGCGCCGCCAGCACACGCTCATTGGCCGTTGAAATAGCCATCGCTTCGGCTTGCAATTGCAGCTCCAGCGTTTGTGCCGCCTGTATTTCGACTTCAGCGCGTTGCTGAGCAAAAACCAGCTGATCTCGCCCGGTCGCCATCTTTTGTGCGGCAGCCTGAGCGCTCAGATTTTCACTATTCAGACGTTCATTTGCATCCCGTACAGACTGCAGCAGCAGCGCCTGCGTCTCTTCCTGTTTAAGAGCAATTATTTCGTCCGCCGCAGCCTGCTCGCGAAGCAGTCGCTCAGTTTCCTGTTCCGCCTTGAATTTTCGCTCAGCTTCGGCGCTGGCAAGCGCTTCAGCTTCGGCGCGCAGCCTCGCGGCTTTATAGGCTTGACGTTCAGCCTGCACACGCGTTTCAGCCTCCATGCGCACCTGCTCTTCAGCCTGTTTGCGCTGATTGGCCGCGACGATCGCCAGCTGTTCGGTACTTGCCCGAAGGAGCGCGGCTTGTTCAGCCTCGCGTTCGGCTTTCAATCTGGCTTCGATTTCCGCAACCGCTAAGGATTCGGCATTCGCGCGAGCCAGTAACGCTTCTTTGGCAACCTGCTCCGTATCCAGTTTTGCTGCGAGCAGAGCGGCAACTTTTTGTTCCTGACTGACCTTTTCCTGCAGCACGCGGGCAATCGAATGATCGGTGGTGATTTTTTCCTGGGCGAGTTTGGCCGCCTGCTGCTCCAGCCTGCTGCGATTTTCAGCCGCCTTGGCCGCGCCCCGCTCCGCTTCGAGCCGCCGGGCGATCAGCGCCATCTCATGCTGATCAACATCAGCCTTGATCTGGGCCAGCCGCAACTCCTCCGCTTCATTTTCAACACGCAGGCGAGCCGCTTCGTTCAAACGCGCCTCGATTTGAAGTTTTTCCTCAGCCTGCGCCAATTGCCACTGCTCGGACAACATGCGCTCAGCAACTTCTTTCTCAACTTGCGCTTCGAGCTTCTCAGTCTCCACCCGAATGGCGCGAATTTCGGCCTCCGCACGCTGCAAGGAAGTCTGCTCCGCCTGATATTGCCGGGCAATCAGCGCCTGCAATTCCCGTTCAGCATTGACCTTATTTTCAGCAGCAGTTCGGGCAATTTGCTCCGATTGCATGCGCTGTGACAACGCTTCCTGAGCCAGAATTTCAGCGCGCAATCGGGCCTGATTTTCTTCCTGCAAGCGCATCTCGGCCAGCAGTTTTTCATGCAACTCGTGGGACAACTGCTTCTCAACTTCCAGCCGCCCTTGCGCGACCTCGGATAAACGCGTCTCATCCTGACACTTGGCTTCCAGCTGAGCGATCAACTCCATTTCCATGCGCACACGCGCTTGCGCGATTGCGCGGCCATGCGCCTCGGCACGCGCCCGCGCCTGGGCGGTAAATCCCGCCTGGGTCTCAGCTTCCTGATGTGCGCGCGCTTCCTGTATCGCCTGTGATTGTGCGAGATATTCTTCGCTATCGTTATCTACCAGACGAAATTTAAAAGTGGATGACATGCATTACCTTATGAAGTGGATTGATGCGCGTTCGCGACCATCCTAGAATACATGTGACAATAGCAAGACAGTGGCACTGCTGACAAGCAAAGTTCTGAATAAATCGATAAAAAACAATTTCACCCTGTAAATCATTAACCGCTCAACGCATATCAAGCAGTTTTTGCTCCAGTTGATCAACCGGCAGCGGCCTGGCATACAGATAGCCCTGATAAGTCAAACAACCGCGATACTCAAGAAAGTCACGTTGCGCCTGCGTTTCCACGCCTTCCGCGATGACCTCCAGCCCGAGACCCTGCGCCATGGAAATAATGGTATGTACGATGGCAGCATCATTCTTATCGGTGGTGATATCGCGCACGAAAGACTGATCTATTTTAAGCTGATCCATCGGCAGGCGGCTAAGATAGGACAAAGATGAATAACCGGTACCAAAATCATCCATGGAAAATTTCAGCCCCAGAGTCTTCAGCGCGTTCATTTTAACAATGCTCTCTTCAACATTGTCCAGCACGATGCTTTCGGTCAGTTCAAGCTTTAGCAGATGAGGCCGGATAGCCGTTTTTTCCAGAACCTTACAGACGTGAGCAACAAAATCGGGCTCTCGAAACTGGCGAGAACTGACATTGACGGCAATACTAAGATGACACAAATGCGGGTCAACTTGCCACAAAGCCAGCTGCGCACAAGCCGTCTCGAGCACCCACAGTCCAATCGGTAAAATCGTGCCGTTTTCTTCTGCCACCGGAATAAATTGGGCAGGGGACACCATACCCAATTTCGGATGTTGCCAGCGCAGCAGCGCTTCCGCGCCGATGGCGCGCCCGGCACCGTCGATTTGCAACTGATAGTAGAGCATGAATTCACGCCGCTCCTGTGCAACGCGCAATGCGCTGTCGAGATGACTGCGTTGCGCCAGTGCCACCTGCATGAACGTATCGAAAAAACAGATGGTATTGCGCCCTTTGGCTTTGGCCTGGTACATCGCTGAGTCCACATGCGCCAGCAACACCTCCTGACTGTCCGAATGTTCACAAAACAGCACGATCCCGATGCTGGCACTGGTATGGTATTCGATACCATCAAGAAAATATGGTCGACACAGTGCATCGCGTATTTTTTCCGCTACCAGTTCCGCCTGAACTGCCGCCGCCTTCTCGTCAGTACTCAGTTCATTCAAAACAACGATAAATTCATCTCCGCCCATCCGTGCGACGGTATCCTCTTCACGCACACAGCCCTGCATCCGGCGAGCCACCTCGATCAGCAGTTTATCCCCCATGCTGTGACCAAACGTATCGTTCAGCTGCTTGAAATGATCCAGATCGAGCGACAGCAACGCCCCGTGCAATCGGCTACGCACGCAGGCCGCCACTGACCGGTACATCCGGTCAGCCAGCAAAAACCGGTTGGGGAGGCGAGTTAACGCATCAAAATTGGCCTGAGTCCAGATTAACTCGTCCTGCCGTTTCTTGCCGGTAATATCAGAGAACTGGGCTACATAGCGGAACACACTGCCGTCCGGATGACGGATCACGCTGATACTGAGCCATTTAGCATGTAACTCACCATCACGACGTTTATCCCAAATTTCGCCCTGCCAATACCCTTCATCCTGAATCGACTGCCACATCTGCTGATAGAACGACTGATCATGCCGACCCGAGCTGAACATGCTCGGATTACTACCCTTTACCTCGTCCAGCGTATAACCAGTCAGCAGGGTAAAGGCCGGATTAACATCAATAATAAAATTACGCTCGTCTGTCACCAGAATCGCTTCATGGCTGAACTGATAAACCGAGGCCGCCAGCTGCAAGGCTTCCTCATTTTGTCGGCGCGCGGTAATGTCACGCGACAACACCACAAACGAGGTCGCTTGCGTCGGACGGATCGATTGTTTGGCGACAGAAAGCTCGAACCAGGTCTGTCCTTGCGGCAATGAAAGTTGAATTTGCCGGCCAAAGGAATGTGTTTTTTCATCCGCCTCCGCGATGGCGGCCAGCACTTCGGCAGCGGCCTGTGCAGGCAAAATATCTAAAACGGTATGCCCGACAAGTTCACTCGCGGGGGCGGCCAGCAGATCACCCCGAACCCCCCACACATTCAGATAACGCCCGTTACGATCAAGCTCAAACATCAGGTCAGGGACAGCCTGCAACACGGCCTCAAATCGCCGATTGCTCTGCTGCAGCGCTTCCTCGGCAAGCCTTCGCCTGAGATTTTCACGCCAGGATTCGATCAGGCTGGCACACGTTGCCGCCAGGGGTGCCAATTCATCGCAAACCTGTTCGTCATACCCGCCAGCCCGATTGGCCACCCCCAGCATGCCGATCATCTCCTGCCCTTTGTACAGCGGCAAACCCAGAAATGAATTCATTGCAGGATGTCCGGGGGGCAGCCCCGCCGCACGAGGGTCATGCGCGGGGTCATTCGCAATAACAGGCTTACCTGTCGTCATCACTGCGCCAAACAGCGTATTGAGATTACGAAATTCCAGCCCCTGCTCTGCGTGTTTGTCGAAAAGCATCCTCGTTGCTTCATTCCAGGCAATGTTGGAAATCGCATGTTCCTTCAGGTAAGGCATGCCCTGCGGATCGTGAAATACCTCGCCGATAAAACCGTATTCACTCCCCGAGTAGTCAAGCAAAATTTTCAGCAGATGTTCGAATGTTTCCTGGTGCTCATAGCCGGTAATAAACCGGGTCTGCGCATCAGAGAGCGCCTCCAGCAAGCGTCGCGACCGGCTGACTTGTTCTTCGGCTTTACGTCGCCCGGTTATGTCCTGAAACACCACCACTGCGCCGATTGTGTTGCCACTGCTGATCAGCGGGTAGGTGCTGTATTCAACCGCAAAGCTGCTGCCGTCTTTACGCCATAACACTTCATCGATACAAACGCGACTCTTACCATCTGCCAAAGTGGCGTGCATTGGACACTGATCGCACGGGTAAGGCGTACCGTCAGGATAGCTGTGATGAATGACGGCGTGCATCTGCTCGCCTGTCAGCTCTTCTGCCGTATACCCTAACATGCGCGCAGCAGCCAGATTGACGAAAGTAACCCGGCCTTCGCAATCGAGCTCCCAGATCCCGCTGCTGACCGATTCGAGCAGCAGCGTGCTGTGCGCCCCGCCTGCGCGCAGGGTGCGTCGGGCTAACAAAAAGGGCGAGGGCTGCGATGTTTTTTTGATATGCATAGATGAGAACTGAACGAACTAACTCTCTGTGCGGTTATTCAACAAAAACTGCGAATACAGATCTTCGCCGATCGGCCGCTGGGCTGCATTTTGTGCATACTCGGCAATTTTCAGATCATCATTGACGATGTGTTCAATCAGCCATTGATTTAAAAAATACAGCAAGTCTTCAGGAAATTCCTTCCGATGGCTGATTTTCGCCAGCATCATATCCAGCTGCATGACCGCTTCTGAATGAATCAGCGCATGCTCATGCACCTCTGGGTAACCCAATTCATGCATCAGACATTCTTCGCTGACAAAGTGAAATTCGACAAACTTTTTCAACTCCAGCATGACCCAGCGAATCCGCTGCTCCGACTGCTTCGTTTTAATCGCAATATCCAGCCTGCGGCACAATAAAACCAGCATGCGGTGCTGCGTATCGATCAGATCGTTGCCCAGATCCAGTCTTTTTTCCCAATGTATATACATAGCGCCTCTGTTTTAAATATGCCCGCGCATGAATTGTTCAAACTGTCCGACGGAGAGCGGCTTACTGAAGTAATAACCCTGCACCTCGTCGCAGCCTTGCAAACGCAAAAATGCCAGCTGACCTGCCGTCTCAACCCCTTCGGCAATCGTATGAAAGCCCATACTGCTGGCCAGCGTGATGATTGCAGTGACAATAGCACGGCTTTCAACGTCATCGGTTATGTTGCGCACAAAAGACTGATCGATCTTGAGTTTACTGACCTTGAATTTTCTCAGGTAGCTCAGACTGGAATAACCCGTACCAAAATCGTCTATCGACATGCGAATGCCGCACCCATGCAGCTCATCCATCACCGCGATCGCCGCCAGCGGCGCATCCATTGCGACACTTTCGGTCAGTTCAAGTTCGATATACTGCGAAGGCAGATCCGCCTCTTTGAGAATTTGCATGACCAGTTCAGACAAATGCGCATCCCTGAATTGCACTGCGGACAGATTCACCGCAATGGTGATCGGTGCCTGCCCGCTCTCCATCCAGCTTTTAGCCTGCGAAACGGCCGTTCGCAGCACCCATTCACCAATAGGCAGAATCAGACCACTGTCCTCTGCGACAGGGATAAATTCAGCCGGTGAGACTTGACCCAGTTCAGGATGATTCCAGCGCAGCAAGGCTTCCGCACCGACTACCCGGCCGTCCTGCATGGAGATCTGTGGCTGGTAGTGCAACTGAAATTGCTCACGCACCAGGGCATGGCGCAGTGCATTTTCCAGTTGCATACGACGCGCCGAACGCGCCTGCATCTCGGCGGTATAAAAGCGGAAGGTATTACGCCCGTCCTGCTTGGCGCGATACATGGCCACATCCGCACTCTGGTACAGTTTGTCAAAATCCATGCCGTCACCGGGGTACATGGCAATACCAATTGAAGGGGTGACCACCAGTTCGTATTGTTCAATATGGCAGGTTTGCGCCACCGTCGCCAGCACTTTTTCGGCCACATGCGCCGCACCATCGACATCGATGTCAGGCAATACCAGAATGAATTCATCCCCGCCAAGTCGCGACAGGGTATCTTCATCGCGCACCAGCGCTTTGAGCCTGACGGACAGCTGAATCAGCAGCTCATCGCCGATGCGATGACCTAAGGTATCGTTGATATTTTTAAAATGATCGATATCCAGAAACAGCACGGCAAGTTGCTTAGCACCGCGCTGCACCAGACTGATCGCCTGATCTACCCGGTCTTTTAAAAGCAGGCGATTGGGCAAACCCGTGAGCAAATCGAATTGAGCCAGTTGTTGAATGCGCGCCTCGGAATGCGTACGCTCAATCGCAAGACTCGCCAGATGCGCACCACGCTCCAGTGAAGCCAGCTCATCCGGCAATGGTGTGCGCGGTGACGAATAATACAGCGCAAAGGTACCCAGCACCTGCCCCTGCGTTGACATAATCGGCACCGACCAGCATGCGGCCAGTCCGTGACTGAGCGCCAGTTCCTTGTAGTCGCGCCACAACGGATCCGTGGCGATATCAGAGACGACAACCGTTTTCCGGGTATATGCTGCCGTACCGCACGAACCCACGCACTCCCCTATTGCCACGCCATCGATCGCCTGGCAGTAAGCGGCAGGCAAGCCGGGGGCGGCGCCATGTTCAAGATGCAATCCATCCGCGCTTAACAGCAATACCGAACACAACATCCCCGGATACATCGCCTCATAGCTTGAAGCCAGCTGACTGAGCAAATCGCGCAATGGACGTCCCCGTGCCAGCAACTCCAGCACGTAACGCTCGTTTTTACTCTGCATCTCCAGCCGGACACGCACTCTTTCACGCTCGAAGTTATCCAGCGCGTAGCTGATATCGCTGCTCATTTCCAGCAACAAATTACGTGCAGCCTCGTCAAAACCGTTAATTTCGGCGGTATAAAGCGTAAAGGCGCCGATGGCAATACCATTGCGACACAAGGGCAAAGACGCTGAAGATCCCCAGCCAAACTTCGCGCCCCGCTCATGCCAGGGAATAGTGGCCGCATCATGCTGAAAATCATCGCACCAGAACGGCTTGTTTTCACGTATCGCCGTACCGGTCGGCCCCCTGCCGTAAGGGCTGTTCGCATCCACCGAAACCAGTTTTCCCTGCAGATACTCAACGCCCTCTCCGTAAAAAGCCGCCGGCAGCACCTGTAAACCTGCCTCGTCCAGCATGCCTATCCAGGCCATTTTCAGCCCGCCGTACTGCACCGCGTCACGGCAGATTGTCTGGAACAATTCCTCTTCTGAGGTGGCGCGCACGATCGCCTGATTGCACTGACGCAGTGCCGCATACAGGCGAGTGAGTCGCTGAATTTTTTCGGCAGCCGCCCGGCGTTCAGTAATATCGTGGGCGATGCCCAGCACCCCGATCAGTTTTCCGCATGCATCATACATCGGCGCCTTGGTCGTCTCCATAAAAGCGCGATGTCCATCATCGGCAAAAATGACCCATTCCTCATTGATGCAGGGTGTGTCCGCCAACATCGCCCGATGGTCATGGGCACGAAACAAATCCGCCTGTTCACGATCGACGAAATCATAATCCGTCTTGCCGACGATATCCGTTTCCAGCGCGCCGAAGAAGCGCTCGAACATCGGGTTGCAACTCAGATAGACCCCTTCGGTATCTTTGAGCCAGACCAGGTCAGGGATCGTCTGTATGATGGTTTGCAATAACGACTCAACATGCAGCTGTCTGTTTTGCAGCGATTCCTGCTGAAGCAGGGTCTGCTCGTTCATCACGGTCGCGGCAATGCGTTCCATCAGCTTATGCAAGGTGACCATTCCCATCACCTGTTCATCGTCATCCACCACAACCAGATGGCGCAACCGTCGCGCCTGCATCAGCGCAGCCATCTCGAAAACCGGCGTTTGATGCGATACGCTCAACACCGGCGAATGCATCACTGAAGACAGGGTCAGCTTCTCATCTCGCTCTTCGACAGCCAGCAACCCGGCCATATCACGCTCGGTGAGAATACCGATCGCCCGGCCATTTTCAACAACCAGTGCATAAGACATGCGATCCTGCAGCATCATCCCCAGCGCCTGATCCAGTGTCGCATCAGGGGGGAGCTGCGGGAGTTTATGGTCCATCACGGCCTGCAGGTCATCCAGTCTGCGCAACAAATCCGTTCCCAGATGATTTCTAAAATCAGTCTCACTGGCCATGCCGATGACTGAACCTGCGCCATCGACCACAACCAGATGCCTCACATGGTGGTTGAGCACCTGAGCGTATGCTGCGGTGAAACCCGTCTGGGGCGCTGCGGTTAATACCGGCGCGCTCATAATTTCAGATACTGGCGTATGCGTTGCCGCATGCGCACTCAACTGACGCAATAAATCCCGTTCAGTAATAATGCCCAGCGGCAGATTCCCTGACATGACCAGCAGCGAAGAAATATGCGCTTCGTTCATCAGCCTTGCGGCTTCACCCAGCGGACAATCAGGCAGCACATGCCGCACAGAGCGGCTCATGATGTCAGACAGGGTTAGTTCCATAGACGGGTTCATGCATTACCTCAAAAATTATATTGCGCACCAGCAACCAGACCAAGTTTACTGGATTTTTGACCGATTGTTGCACTTCAAATGCAAGGCGCGTTAATACGCCCAGTGTACTCGCACGCCCGCGAAACTCACCGGCCCCCGATCCGCGTTATAGGCAGGATTATTCATATACTGATAGTCAAGCGTTGCCCACAGATTTTGCACCACCTTCGCGCTGTAATAAACCTCAAAAACCTGTTCATCGGCATAATTGATTTTGCCGTCACCGATAAAGTAGCCCAGCCCGCCTGCTGCCAGATACTGACGATAAATGCCGGAGAGCGCATTCTGCACCATCGCCAGGCCAACTGTATCCTGTTCACGTTGCCACGATGCACCGCTGACAGAGGCGCCCAGCGAGGCCGAACGATGCGCTTCGGTAAAAGCATATGTTTCATATCGCCCGTCCTGCCACATGAAACGCGCAAACACGCCGACATCCGGCGTGATTTCCTGTTCCAGATTAAATCCCATACCGTATTTGACCGCCTCTTTGCGCACCATCCCCGTCGCGGTGATGCCCGCCACGTTATTGGCTGCAAAACCGGGACTTAAAATTGCATCGGCATAACCGCCGGTGAGCACGCTGTTGCGGTAAGCCTGCAGTCGCAAGCGGCCGACTTTCCCTGCAATTTCATGTTTGTGTTCGAGCTCGACGTTCTGTCCGTGATGCTTGAAGTACCGCCAGTCCAGTTGCTGCTGATTAGGATCTTTCGGCTCCATAAATTGTCCGGCACGAAACACCCAGTCATTGCGATACAGTTCCAGCGCAGCCCCCCAGCTGTTGCCGCGCGCATCAGCCGCATAATCAAAGGCACAGGAAGCCATGTTACACCAGCTCATAAATTGAGTACGGGGATCATGGGCATATTGATTATTATCAAAAATATCCAGCGGCGGTAAAAAACCGACCGTGAGGACCGCGCGGTTTTTATCCATGACTCCCGCCAGCTGATTCATCGCGGAGGGAACATATTCCCGCTCGCCCCCCATGTCCCATGTCTGCCGAACGAACATCCTTACTCTGGATATCACCGGATTGGGGCCGCCAGCACGGGTGATTTCACCGTTATAAAATGCCCCCATACCGGATAGCCTGGAAAGCGGGACGCCCTGAGCGACTTCAGGATCAAAATATCCTTCCGCGCCCTCCCACAATCGCAGACCTATTGCGGCGGTCATCGAAAAGGTATAGGTATTTTCAGGGAAAGCGGCCAGACTGAATGGACCGCTATACGGGGAGTTCAGGGCAGGCTTATGTTGCCAGACATAAGTCGATTGAAAATGCGCGTTAAAATCTTCAGACTCTTCAGCATGAACCGGCACTGTCCACAGGCAGCTAATCAACAAAATAAGCTCAGGTATTTTCATCGCATGCGGCTCGTGATCAGGTCACAAAAGGACGCGCATTATAAGCCTTGAATGTTACATTTCAGCAAGCAATCAATGCGCATCAAACAGCCAGGCATCCATCGTCAGCAGGCCATAAGTCATCACCCGATTCAAGTGCTCAGAACGGGAAATATCATCCGCAGCCCCCAGGACGACAAACAGCGGCAGCAGGTGCTCCTCGGTCGGATGACTCAGGGCTGCGTGCGGTGCGAGGGTACGATAGGCGCTCAGGGATTCCATATCACCTTGGGCTATCCTGCCGGCAATCCAGTCGCAAAATTCGAGAACCCATAAAGGCGCGGGTGCGCCCTTTGGATGGCGGAAAATGGCCGGCAAATTGTGCGTCAGCGAACCACTCCCCATGATCAGCACGCCCTGTTCACGCAACGGACGCAATGCACGGCCCATGGCGATGTGCCAGGCCGGATCGCAATCGGGCTGAACTGACAGTTGCAATACAGGAATATCGGCATCCGGATACATCTGACGCAGAGGCATCCACGCGCCGTGATCAAGGCCGCGCTCACCATCGAGTTCCACCCTGATTTCCGCCTGATGCAAAAGCCGCGCAACCGCTTTTGCCACCTGCGGTGCACCGGGTACTGCGTAGCGCAACTGGTATAACTCCTTTGGGAAACCGCCAAAATCGTGTATGGTTTCGGGCATCGGTGTGGCACTGACCATCGGCATGTGCGTCTCCCAGTGCGCGGAGATCACCAGAATAGCGGCAGGTTTTGGCAATCTCGCAGCGATCTGCCGCCAGAGCACCGCCGTCTCGCCCTGATCAAGCGCAGGCGCACCATGAGAGATAAATATGACAGGCATTTTCATAGAGCATGCTAACACGCAAAACCCTTTAACATAAGCTACCGTCACTTTTGGGAGACAACATGGAATACCGTCAGTTAGGCAACAGCGATCTGAAAGTCTCAGCGCTGTCGCTGGGCACAATGACCTTTGGCGAGCAAAACAGCGAACAGGATGCGCATGCGCAGCTCGACATGGCCGTCGCACACGGCGTCAATTTCATTGATACCGCCGAGATGTACCCGGTCGCCCCCCGCGCCGAAACCCAGGGCCGCACCGAACGTTACATCGGTTCCTGGCTCAAGCATCAAAAACGCGACCAGCTGATCGTGGCGAGTAAAATCGCAGGCCCCAGTCGCGGCTTTGCCTGGATCAGGAATGGCCCGCGCATTAACCGCGAGCACCTCAATGCCGCGATCGATGCCAGCCTGACAAGATTACAAACTGACTATCTGGACTTGTACCAGATACACTGGCCGGACCGGTACGTACCGATGTTCGGTACAACCAGTTATGAGGCAGCCCTTGAGCATGAAACCACACCGATTGCCGATCAGCTGGACGCACTGGCTGATTTAGTTAAGGCTGGAAAAATAAGGCACATCGGCCTGTCCAACGAAACGCCCTGGGGCGTTATGGAATTCGTGCACAGCGCCGAAAATTCCGGACTGCCAAAAATCGTCTCGATTCAGAATGCCTACCATCTGATGAACCGGACTTTTGAGAGCGGACTGGCTGAAGTGTGCCACCACAGCAACGTCGGCCTGTTAGCCTACAGCCCGTTAGCCTTCGGACACCTCACGGGCAAATACCTCACTGAACCCAATGCGCACGGGCGTATCAATCTGTTCAGCGGATTCGGCCAGCGCTACAACAAGGTCAACGTACCGGCCGCCAGCGCAGCCTATGTGAAGATTGCGCAGCAAGCGGGACTCAGTCCTGCGCAAATGGCACTGGCTTACGCCCGCACCCGTCCGTTTACCGCCAGCGTCATTCTGGGCGCAACCACCACGGCGCAATTGTCCGAAAACCTGAACAGTATGAATATCAACTTGTCAGATGACGTCATTGCACAGATTGAGTCGGTACACAGGCTGTACCCGAATCCCGCCCCCTGATCGGTACATGAAAAGGGTGCATCATGCACCTTTTTCAAACCTCAAATTACCTGTTTCACTCACTGGTTAACGGCTGCCCCTCAGCAACATTCTGCTCCTCGGCAAAGACCGGAAACAGCAGCGGCAGCAGCAGCAGCGTAAACAGCGTCGCCGACACAATACCGCCGACGATCACCACCGCAAACGGGCGTTGTGTTTCAGAGCCGATGCCATGTGACAACGCGGCCGGCAACAGACCGATACCGGCCATCATGGCCGTCATCAGGATGGGACGCAATCGCGACACTGCTCCTTCCATTACGCTGACCGCAAGCGACTTGCCATGACGCATGCCCTCGATGAACTGCTCGACCATGATCACGCCGTTCTGCACGGAAATGCCGGCAACCGCGATAAACCCGACGGCGGCGGAAACGGACAGATGCAAGCCTGCCAGCCCCAACCCTGCCAACCCGCCGATCAGCGTGAAGGGCACCATCAGAATCACCAGCAACGCCTTGCGTGTGGACTTGAACGCCCAGAACAGCAGCACGAAAATCATCAGTATCGACAGCGGCACGATCACTTTCAGACGCTTGATTGCGCGCTGCTGATTTTCAAACTGCCCGCCCCAGGTCATGGTATACCCCGGCGGCAAGGCAACTTGAGCATTCACTTTTTCCATTGCTTCTGCCACAAAACTGCCCTGATCGCGTCCTAACAGGTTAGCTTTGACGGCCACCACGCGCCCGCCCGCTTCACGCCCCACGCGTGCTGCGCCCTGACGCACTTCGATGCTGGCAATCGAACCCAACGGAATCGATCCGCCGCCCGGCAGTGCAATGGGCAGATCACCGACGTCATCCACTGCATCGCGGTAATGTTTCGCGATGCGCACCGTCACGTCAAAACGGCGGTCACCCTCGTAAAAGGAATTGACGGTGCTGCTGGCCATGACGGTCTGTATGGTCGCATTGACATCACTGATATTGAGGCCGTAACGGGACATTTTTTGACGGTTCAGGGTAATATTCAACTCGGTTTGTCCGCCGATTTTGACCGCAGCCACATCGGCTGAGCCTTTTATACCCGCCAGTATGCTGGCAACCTGAGTGGATTTATCCTCCAGTATTTCCAGATCCGGCCCGAAAATTTTAACGGAAATTTCGCCCTTGACACCGGATAAGGCCTCTTCCACGTTATCCTGTATCACCTGAGAAAAATTAGTCGGCACACCCGGAATGGCCTGAATTTTCCGGGTCATGTCGGCAATCATCGCCTCCTTGTCGGCAAAGCGCCATACGTCATGCGGGTTCAGATCCGCCATGACTTCCAGATTGTTCGGCCCCTTAGGGTCGGTGCCATCATCCGGACGCCCCACCTGAGTTGCCACATTATTGACTTCCGGATAGGTATTGAGAATTTTTCTCACCTCCCGCTCGACGTCCTTGGTCTTTTCAAGTGCTGTCGCCGGCGGCAAACTGATGGTCAGCCAGATATTGCCTTCGTCAAGCTTAGGCAAAAACTCGCTGCCCAGCAGCGGCGACAAGGCCAGCGTGACAGCCAGCAAGCCGATCGATGCGGCGACAATCGCACGGCGCCGAGTTTGCGCCCACACCAGCAAGGCACGATAGCGTTCCTGAATCTGATGCATCCACTCGCTGTGCTGCTCAGCCAGATCTTTATTTTTAACCGCAAAGCTGAGCAGCGCAGGCAACAGGGTCAGCGTGAGCAAAATCGCGCCCAGCAACGCGAAACTCAGCGTAAAAGCGACAGGAGAGAAGATTTTCCCTTCCACGCGCTGAAAGGTGAAAATAGGCAGAAAAGCCAGGATGATGATGGCTTTTGAAAAAAGAATCGGCGTGCCCATCTCGATGCAGTTCTGTTTGATCAGATGTATGCGCCAGCCGTAGCTATGATGCTGAGGCAATTCATCCGCTTTGGCCAGCGCAAGCTTAACCATCAGCGCCTCGACCAGCACCACCGCGCTGTCGATGATGATACCGAAGTCCACTGCACCGAGCGAAATCAGATTAGCCGACACCCCTCGCGCATCGATCAGAATAAAGGCGAACAGCAGCGCCAGCGGGATGATCGCCGCCACCGCCAGCGCCGCATACCAGTTACGCAGAAACAGAATCAGAATGGCCACCACCAGCAGCGCACCGATAATCAGATTCTCCGTCACCGTACGCACCGTATGATGCACAAGCTCCGTACGATCATAGTACGGGACAATCTTCACACCTTTGGGTAACTTCGGGGTCAACTCGGCAATGCGCGCCTTGAGCGCCTCAACCACTTTAGTGGCATTTTGCCCCTTGGTCATCTGCACGATGCCCTCAACGACATTGTCGTGTTCGTTAAAGGCCACCATACCGGACAGCGGCCGATCACCGATCGCAACTTCACCGATATCGCCGACAACGACGGTCTTGCCGTTTTGTGCCGTGACCACCACCCGCGCGATATCATCGAGCGACTGAAACAGGCCGATGCTGCGCACCACCAGCGATTCATCCCCGCGACGGAGTATGCCGCCCCCGCCGTTGCCGCTGTTCGCGCTCACAGCACGGGAGACCTGATCGATGGTCACGTTAAATTTACGCAGCAAAGACGGATTGACGCGAATCTGATATTCCTTGACCGTGCCGCCGAAACTGACCACATCGGCAACACCCTGAACCTGACGCAAGGCCGGACGCAGCACCCAGTCCTGTAATGCGCGCACCTCGGAGGGCGGCATGTTCTCCGGCACATCCAGCACATAGCGATACACTTCACCGACCGCATTGGTGAGCGGCGCCAGTGCGGGCTGCGCACCGGGCGGCAGAGTCACATTCTGCAGTTTTTCCAGCACTTGCTGACGGGAAAAGTAGTCATCGGTGTTATCTGAAAAAGTGAGCGTGACCACCGACAAACCGGTAATCGATACCGACCGCATTTGCGTCATGCGCGGCACACCGCTCATTTCCCTCTCAATCGGCAAGGTTACGCTGCGCTCAACCTCTTCTGGTGCCTGTCCCTGCACCTGAGTGACAATTTGCACCTGCACATCCTGCACGTCGGGAAACGCCTCGATCGGCAGGTTATCCAGTGCGCGCACACCAAAAACGAGCAGTACAAGCGATGCTGCCAGCACGAACACGCGCTGCTGCAACGCAAAGGTAATGAGTTTTTCGAGCATCAGTCGTTACCCGCCAACTCGGCATTGAGCAGCAAGGCGCCGGTCGACACGACCCGCTCGCCGACCTGCAAGCCCGCTTTGACATAGCTTTCCTCATGACCTTGCAGGCCTAGCAACACTTTTCGGCGCTGCAACACCCCCACCCCGTGCTCGACAAACACATAACTGTAGAGGCCTTGCGTGACGATTGCCGTATTCGGGATGCGCGGCAGACTGTCATGCACATCGGCAATCGGTGAAACCCGCGCATACATTTCCGGCTTCAGCATCAGTTTAGGGTTGTCAATTTCACAGCGCACCTGCATACGCCGGGTCACGGGGTCCAGCGCACCCGCAATCGCCGTGATTTTGCCGGTGAACGTCTCGTTCGGATACGCATCGACCTGTGCGACCACCGACTGCCCGATTTTCACTCGGGATATATCCTGTTCAGGCAAATCAACCAGCACCCACACATGAGCCGGATCCGTGATCACAAACAGCGGCGTCAACGCATCGGGACGCACCTCGCTGCCCGCGCTGACCTGACGTTCACTGATCACGCCCGCATGAGGTGCGAGTAGCACATACTGCCCTGTCGCGTGATGACCATTCAGATTGCTCAGGCGGGCTTTAGCACGCACGGCTTCCGCCTCAGCCTGTCGTGCATCCGCCTCGGCATTTTCCAGATCCTTGCGTGCCATCCCCTTTGCTTCGTACAACTGTCGGGCGCGATCAAAAAATTCTCGTTTACGCATCAAGTCTGCATCCGCACGAGAGCTATCGGCAATAGCCTGCGCGTAATCGGGCGCATCCAGCACCAGTAATCCTTCTCCCTTGGCAACCGGTTTGCCGATGTCAGCCAGAATATTGATCACCCTGCCGGCCACCGGTGAAAAAACCCGCGCAGTGCGATTATCGTCATAGGCGATGCGGGCATTGAGCGGTTCCACAAGCGGCTCAGGAAAGGCGGCAACATCCGCAACGCGGATAAATGACAGCTGCGGGGCATTCGCATCGAACCGCAGGGTATCGGCGGATTTATGCTCAGCCGGCACCGGAGGAGGGATAGATTTCTCATCGGCAGGACGCTTCTGCCAGAAAAAATAACCGGCAATGCCCAACACCGCAATGCTCGCCAAAATACTATTTTTCTTAAATCGCGTGATCATGATGCATTCACTCCTGATGCCAAACTGGGTGTGATGACCGGAACGGCCGGCGTGTTCCACCAGCCACCGCCGAGCGCCTGATAGAGCATAGCCGTATCACCCAGCCTTGCTGTTTTAGCCTGTACCAGCGTGACCAGCGTCAACTGATAATTTTGTTCGGCAAGCAACCGGGTCTGATAGCTGACATACCCCAAGCGGTATTGCTCGCGCGTCAAATCCAGCAATTTTTTATTCGCCTGTTCAGCAGCAGTCGCAGCGTTCAGCGCATCCGCATCGAATTGAATGCTGTGCAAGGTATCCGCCACATTCTGCAATGCCGCAATCACGACGCCGCGATATTGCGCACCGGCCTGAGTCAACGCCTCTTTGGCCCCGTTGGACTGAGCGCGCAACGTGCCACCATCGAAAATGGTCTGTGCCACATTGCCCACGATGCTGAAAAATCCGCCTCCGGCGCGAAACATCCAGTCCGGTGTCGATGCCATGCCGCCGATCCCCGCCTGAAGCGAGAACTGCGGCAGCCGGTTGGCAATCGCCACGCCATACTGGGCCGAGGCATCCTGCAGATGCGCCAGTGCCATACGCACATCGGGACGTTGTTCGACCAGCTTTGATGGCAGACTCAGCGGCAAATTTTCAGGCAAGTGCAGATCCGTGAGTTCGAACGTTTCCGCCACATCCACATCGGGTGTATTGCCGGCCAGTGCCCTGATCAGATCGCGGGTCAGCGCCAGTTGCTTTGAAAGCGCAGGCCGCGCCTGTTCAGCTTGTGCCAGCGCGACTTCCTGCTGGGCCACATCAATTTGGGCCAAAAAACCCAGCGCCAGCTGATGACGCATGATGTCCAGATTTTCACGATTGATAGCGATCACCCGATCCACACTCGCCAGCTGTGCTCGCACACTCGCTTCCTGAAAAGCGGCGGCAACCACGTTGGATACCAGCGTAATATAGGTCGCCTGCAACTGCATCTGCTGCAACACCGCTTGCGCCTGAGCGGACTCTACGCGTCGTTTCTGCAGACCAAACACATCGGGTACATAGCCTACCGTCAGCTGGGCGACGTGAAAATTGTAATAGGCAGGGCCGTTGTATTTAGGGCCGGCCGGATTCGAATAAGTCTGGATCAGCGTGCCGTTGCCCTGCAGGCCGGGTGAGTTTCCACCGTTGTTGCCGGCCAGTTTATTTCGCGAAGGGGAATAACTCACGCCCACCGTCGGATAGAAAAATCCCTGCTGTGCAATCACGCTTTGCTGAGCGGCACGCAAGGCGGCTTGCGCCGCCTCGACATCAGGATTCGCCTTCAGTGCACGGTCGATCAGCGCGTTTAATTTGGCGGACTGAAACAAAGTCCACCAGTCAGCAGGAATGTTTCTGGACGCTGAGAAGGTCTGCGCGCCGCCAAGGGAGGTATCCGATGAGGCAGTCTGAGACGGCAGCGGTTCAGGCGCATAGGCCGTTGCAACAGGCACAGACGGCGGCCTGAAATCAGTACCCGCAGCACAACCGGCAAGCAGCACGATCGGCAATGCAAGCAGAATATTTCTATTCAAAACAAAATTCCCGGCCATATAAAATTGCGGCGTTTAAACCGATGAGCAGTGATGGACGGCGCGGATATTAACAGACTCAGGAAAACTTGAAAGCGCCGTGGCTGTTTAATTTGTAAACAAATGTACCATTTTGAAATAACGCCGGGATTATTTAAATATTTATTTTAAAATAAATAATATAAAATAAATTCCTGGCAATATGAAACAGGATACCGGGGTTCACCGAAGCGGGTTGCAAGCTGTCCTGCCTGAGGCGAGTCTGCGTGATTACGACTCAGTTATCCGCCGCCGCAGGCTGAAACACTTTCACCTGATTGCGTCCGCTGTGCTTCGCTTCGTACATCGCCACATCGGCATTTTTAAGCAGATGACTTTCATCCTGTCCGTGCTCAGGATAAATGGCGACACCGATACTGCATGAAACAAACAGAGGTTCATCAGCCAGTCCGAATGGCAAATTGAGCACCGAGCGGATTTTTTCGGCAACATCGGTTGCATGCCGGCTCGCATCGATGACGGGCAGCAATACGATGAACTCATCGCCGCCGACACGCGAGACGGTATCCGATTCTCTCAGGCAGTCGTGTATGCGTTTGGCCACTTCGATGAGCAGCAGATCGCCGGTTGCATGGCCGTAAGTATCGTTGACCGGCTTGAACTCATCCAGATCGATAAACATCAGCGCCACATGGGATTTATCGCGACGGGCTGACACCAGCGCCTGCACCAGCCGGTCGCTGACCAGCTGGCGATTCGGCAAACCGGTCAGCACATCGTGCGTCGCAAGCTTGGTCAATTCATGGTTGGCGAGTTTCAGTTCGCGGGTGCGCTGATCGATCTGTTCTTCGAGCGAGGCGTTAATCTCGTTGATCTGCAGGATCTTCTGCTGGATGGCATTGTTCATCGCGATAAAACTCTGCGTCAGATCGCCCAGCTCATCTCCCCGCTTTGTAGCCAGATCGCCTAATTCATTGCTCAGTTCCTCCCGTCCGCTGGCGACCCCCATAAAAATCCGGCTCAGCAAAGTCAGCGGACGTGAGATGGTATTCGCCAGATACCAGGCAAACGGTAATACCAGCAACAGACTGGCAAGCAACTTTAACCACAGCAGCTGCCTCATTTCAATGAGATTTTCACGAACGGTGGCCTCAGAAGTCAAGACAGCGATCGTACCCGCCCATTTTTGCCCGCCAAGAACCGGTATCAGCCGCTGATAATACGGCTCACTTCCAACCTTAATCTCGTTGAATACCGGCGTCTGCCCCTGCCCGCCCAGTTGCGTATACGCCATCAGGTTACCGCTGCTCAGGCCTTGCGGGGTAAAAATATTGATTTTGGTATCGGTCAGCTTTGACATTTGTCCGACAAAGCCCTGTGCCAGCGGTTGTACCATGACCACCAGACCGAGTTGCCGGGTTTGCTGCTGACCGGTGGCGGCATCAAACACCTCCCCCGTCACCGGCACATGGGATTCAATCGCAAGCTGCCCGTTCACAACGGCATACTGCACCGACTCATGCTGCGGCAAAGTCCCCGGATAATGACCAGCCAGCCCGGCAATCTGTTTCACCGTCTGCATGTTGTTCCGGTTCAACTCCTCGCCATCGATGAGCGATGCATAGCGAAATACGGATTCCGGGGCATGTTCGACAAAACCTGCTTTCGCATGTCCATTTACAAACGACGCAAAGACCACCAGCTGACCTTTGGCATCATAAATATACACATCCGATAATTTCGCGGCACGCCCGATATTGCAGGTATCGCTGACCAGTTTTTGATAAGTCACAAACAGCATTTCCCGGTTCGCATCCGCCAGCTGGTATTGCGCCAGATACCAGATCGTCGAACCTAAATTTGGTTGCATCGCCAGTTGACGCGAGGCGGTCAACTGACTGGCTTTACGTTCAGTCAGCGTGTCGCTGATGATGCTGGCGGCCTTATCCAGCGATGTGCGTGATTGCGCCAGATACTGGCCGCTGATCACACTCGATACGACCAGCATGGAAGAGAGTGCCATCACCACCATGATGAACGTGACGCTCAGCAGCAGCTTGGTTTTCAGACGAATGGCAGGCATGCTGTAAACCCGCATTTATTGTCTCGACGCGTCCGGTTCATAGGACAGGATCGTTCTGTAACCCGCAGGCGCAGTGGTAATATTGTAATCATAAGTAGCATAGTTGTCCCGGTCGACCATCCCCAGCTTGATCAGTATGGTATGCGGCGGATTGGCAATCCTGCCTTCCAGAAAATTGACCGCCGCATTGATCACCACGCGCGCCTGACTGACCCCCTTTACATCGGTTGCGGCATACACTTCACCACGGCGAATATGCCCGATCATTTCCCGCGTCAGCCCGTAGGCTACGATTCTGACCTTATCATTGAGCCCTGCCGCTTTAAGCGGCAGGATGGCCGCCGGTGCGCAATCGGTGCAACCCAGAATATAGTCCAGCTTTTCACCGTGCTTGAAAATCATTTTCTCAGCCAGCCGAGTCTGCCCGATCAGATCGCTGTCACCATATTCGATGTCGAGAATATTGATTTTGACCGGGGATTTTTGAACCGCGGCACGGGTGCCGGCCACCTCGCCCATCACCCAGCCTGCATCGACCGGGCCCGGCAACAGCGCGATATTGATTTCCTTTAACCCACGCCGACGGGCATCCCGTATCACCCACGCAGTGGTATTCCCCCCCATGTCTTTTAACGAGGACGTCACCTTGATCGTCAGGTCATCGCTGGTACTGTCATTGGCCATTTCAAACACCGGAATCCCCTGCGCGCGCGCTTTGGCAATCCCGGGATTATTGGCCGTCTGGCTGATCGGCGAAATGACAATCGCATCGTACCTGGCCGCAATCACTTCATCCATCTTGCGCATCTGACCGATCAGATCGTCGTAGCCGTCTGCCGGAAAAATATCGACAGCAACGCCAAGGCGCCGGGCTTCGGTAATCAGCCCGTACGTGCAATCGACCCAATAGGGATCTTTGACATGAGGGAACAGAAAGGCGATCCGCCAGGGCCGATGCGCGGGTTTTGCCATCGGATACGTCTCATCGACCACGCGCCCGGTGGCCAGCGCGTCATCCGCTGAGCCATTTTTTTTAAGCGGAGGATAAATGGCATGAACAGGAATGGGGTCGAATTGAACCTCGCGCGCATCTGCTGCCTGCACCTCGAGGGAGATCAACTGCAGCAGGCAGAAAGCCGCCAGACAAAGACGCAACAAAGACATATTTTCCCCGAAAAACGTGGTCAGACGAAAACTTCATCTGACACCGATGTTAAACCCATTTTTGCTGATATGCCATTTTAAAATAGTGACGTCATGGCATAAAAAACCCGGAAAACCGGGCTTTTTTATGCGTTTCACGCCTTCTCGAATCGCATTACGCCAGACTTGCAATCGACGCCGATCGTGTCCTTAGCCATAAACTTCCCTTCAAGTATCAGTTTTGCAAGCGGATTTTCCAGCTGAGACTGAATCGCGCGTTTGAGGGGTCTTGCGCCATACACCGGATCAAAACCTGCGGTCGCGATCTCGGCTAAAGCAGACTCGGAAACGGTAAGCGTCATTTCCATCGCGGCCAGACGTTTTTCCAGATACTGCAGCTGGATGCCGGCGATAGATTTGATATTCTTTTCATCGAGCGCATGGAACACCACCACCTCGTCGATGCGGTTGATGAATTCCGGCCTGAAATAGGTTTTCACCTCGCCCATGACAGCAAGCTTCACAACCTGATAATCGTCCCCTGACATCTGCTGTATCATCTGGCTGCCCAGATTGGACGTCATCACGATCACGGTGTTTTTAAAATCCACCGTGCGACCCTGCCCGTCCGTCATGCGACCGTCGTCCAGCGCCTGCAGCAGTACGTTGAACACATCCGGATGCGCTTTTTCCACCTCGTCGAGCAGAATCACGGAATACGGTTTACGGCGCACGGCCTCGGTTAATCCGCCGCCTTCCTCATAGCCCACATAGCCCGGCGGCGCACCAATCAGACGCGCAACGGAATGTTTTTCCATGTACTCGGACATGTCGATGCGGATCAGATGATCTTCCGAGTCGAACATGAAGCCTGCCAGCGCCTTGCAAAGTTCGGTCTTGCCAACTCCCGTAGGCCCCAAAAACAGGAAGGAACCATAAGGGCGATTCGGATCGGACAGCCCGGAGCGCGAACGGCGGATGGCATCCGACACCAGCCTAACCGCTTCGTCCTGTCCCACCACGCGCTCGTGCAACTTCTCTTCCATCTTCAGCAGTTTGTCGCGCTCGCCGGTGAGCATCTTGGATACCGGGATGCCGGTGGCGCGGCTGACCACTTCGGCGATTTCTTCGGCGCCCACCTGCGTGCGCAGCAGGCGGTTCTGGTTACCGTTGCCGGCAGCTTCGCGCGCCAGCGCCTCGTCGAGTTTAGCTTGCAGCTCGGGCAATTTGCCGTACTGCAACTCGGCGACGCGCTCCAGCTTGCCTTCGCGCTGCAGGCTGGACATCTCGTTCCTGACCGTCTCGATGGCTTTCTTCACATCAGCCGCACCCTGCGCCGCCGTTTTCTCTGCCTTTAAAATCTCTTTCAAATCATTTGCTTCGCGTTGCAGCTTGAGCAGCTCGTCCTCGATGAGCTGGATGCGCTTTTTGGAAGCTTCGTCCTTCTCCTTCTTCATCGCTTCGCGCTCGATCTGCAACTGGATGATGCGCCGATCCAGCTTGTCGATCACCTCGGGGGTGGACTCGTTCTCCATTTTCATGCGCGCGGACGCTTCGTCGATCAGATCGATCGCCTTGTCAGGCAAAAAGCGATCGGTAATGTAGCGGTGCGACAGCTCGGCCGCCGCGACGATAGCGGGGTCGGTGATGGTCACGCCGGTATGGTGCGCCTCGTACTTGTCTTTGAGGCCGCGCAAAATCGCGATGGTCGATTCAACGGAAGGCTCGTCCACCAGCACTTTCTGGAAACGGCGTTCCAGCGCGGCATCCTTCTCCACATAACGACGATACTCGTCCAGCGTAGTCGCGCCGATGCAGTGCAGTTCGCCGCGCGCCAGGGCGGGCTTCAACATATTACCCGCATCCATCGCGCCTTCAGTCTTGCCCGCGCCCACCATGGTGTGCAGCTCGTCGATGAATACGATGGTCTTGCCTTCATCCATCGCCAGCTCTTTGAGCACGTTTTTCAGGCGCTCCTCGAACTCGCCGCGGTACTTGGCACCCGCCACCAGCGCTGCCATATCCAGGCTCAACACCTTCTTGCCTTTGAGCGACTCGGGCACTTCGCCGTCTATGATGCGCTGCGCCAGTCCTTCGACGATGGCGGTCTTGCCCACACCGGGCTCACCGATCAGTACCGGATTGTTCTTGGTGCGACGCTGCAACACCTGAATGGCGCGGCGGATTTCATCGTCGCGGCCGATGACAGGATCAAGCTTGCCGGCACGTGCACGTTCGGTCAGATCCAGACAATATTTCTTCAACGATTCACGCTGCCCCTCAGCTTCCTGCGAGCCGACCGACTCACCGCCGCGCACTGCGTTGATGGCTTGCTCAAGCTGAGCACGCGCGACACCGTGAGTCTTGAGCAGACGCCCGGTCTCGCCCCGATCACCGGTTGCCGCCAGCAAAAACAGCTCGCTGGCGATGAACTGGTCGCCGCGCTTTTGCGCTTCCTTGTCGGTCAAATTAAACAGATTGGACAGATCGCGTCCGACCTGCACCTCGCCACCTTCGACCTTAGGCAGGCGCGATACCGCGTCATTGAGCGCTATTTTCAGCGCATTCGCGTTCCCCCCCGCACGCGCCAGCAGCGACCCGGCACCACTCTCGTTGTCATTGAGCATCGCCAGCAGCAAATGCTGCGGCTCAATGTATTGACTGTCCGCACCGACCGCCAGACTCTGTGCATCGGTCAGGGCTTGTTGTAATTTAGTGGTAAATTTGTCGAAACGCATGGTTGCACTCCTTCTAGATAGTGGAATTCGTATGAAATGCAGGTGGGGGGGAGATGAAGAATTTCAAGTCTGCACGGCTTCCCTTATACTACTCCTCCTTATCTGCAAAATACCGTGAATAACCGTGACTGCCCAATACATACAGAAGAATGTTAAAGACGCGCTCGATGAAGACATTGCCGGCGGAGACCTGACCGCACAACTTTTATCCGATACGGCAAGCGCCCGCGCACAGGTGATCACCCGCCAAAGCGGCGTATTGTGCGGCACAGCATGGTTCGATGCGTGTTTTCTGGCGCTGGACCCCGACTGCAAAATCGACTGGCATGCCAAAGATGGCGACAGCATCCGCCCGGGGCAAACCTTGTGCGAACTCTCAGGCCGCGCGCGCGCGCTGCTCACCGGTGAGCGCAGCGCGCTGAACCTGTTGCAGACGCTGTCGGCCACGGCCACAGCCGCCCGCCGCCATGTGGATGCCGTATCGGGTTTGCCCGTAAAAATCATGGACACGAGAAAAACCTTGCCGGGTCTGCGCCATGCGCAAAAATACGCGGTCAGGACAGGCGGCGGGCACAATCAGCGCACCGGTCTTTATGACGGCATCCTGATCAAGGAAAACCACATTGCCGCGGCCGGCAGCATCAGTGCGGTCATGGAGGCGGCGTTCAAACTGGCTCCCGCCGGTGTTTCGGTGCAGATCGAAGTGGAAAACTGGATGCAGCTGGATGAAGCGCTGAACGCCGGCGCAACACTGATTTTGCTGGACAACTTCGACATCGAAGCGCTCAAATCAGCGGTGCAGCACACCAATGGTCGCGCGGAACTTGAAGCCTCAGGCGGCATCACGCTCGCAGGTCTGCGGGAAATAGCCGAAACCGGCGTGGATCGCATCTCGATCGGCGCACTCACCAAAGATCTGGAAGCGCTGGATTTATCGATGAGATTCATCTAGCTGGCGCATTTCAATCATGACTTATTGTTAATCACGGAGACTGCCATGACACTGCACATCGTCTGTCCGCATTGCGACGGAATCAACCGCATCCCGTCCGACAAACTCGGCGCACAACCTGTTTGCGGCAAATGCAAAAAGCCGCTTTTCACCGCCCATCCGGTCGAGCTCAATGCCGGCAATTTCAACCGCCACATCGAGCGCTGCGATATTCCGGTACTGGTGGATTTCTGGGCGCCGTGGTGCGGTCCGTGCAAGATGATGACCCCGGCCTTTATTCAGGCTGCACAACAGCTCGAACCGTTAATGCGTCTTGCCAAACTGGACACCGAGCAGGCACAGGAATTAGCCGGTCGCTATAACATCCGCAGCATTCCCACGCTCGCCTTATTCAAAGGCGGCCGTGAAGTTGCACGTCAGGCCGGTGCCATGGATGTGAACGGCATCGTGCAATGGGCGCGGAGCCGCTAAAAACGGGCAGTCGCTTGCGACTACCACAGTTTGATTTCCGTCCAGATGCGTGACAACAGACGGCGCTGATTTCGGTCCAGGTCGCGCAGCATCTCCAGCCCCCTGACTTGCTGCGCGTCGGGAAAGATGGCCGGGTCTTTCGCAATTTCAGGTCTGATGTAACGCATCGCAGCCAGGTTGGGATTGCCTGAGCCGATCAGGTTGGTGAGCTCGGCAGAATTTTGTCCCTCCAGCATGAAATTGATGAACTGGTGTGCAAGATCGGGGCGCGGCCCGCTTTTGTGCAGCACCATCGAGTCCAGCGCCAGCACCGCACCCTGTTTCGGAATGCCGGCGGCGATGGTGAATTTCCGTCCGGCATGCTGCGCGTCCAGGTTGGCCTGAAAAATATCGCTGGAATAGCCATGCACCAGCCAGAGGTTGCCGACGGTGAGTTCCTTGATGTAGCTCGATGCATTAAACGCGGCCCAGTACGGTTTGGCGCGGATGATCAGATCGCGCGCCTGTTCCCAGTGCGCCTGCTGTGTATCGTTTGCCGAATAGCCCAGGTATTTGAGCGCCGCGGCCATCAGCTCGCGTTGCGAATCGAGCACCGTGATGCGCCCCTTTATTTTTTTCAGATATTCAGGCTCGAAGATCACCGCCCAGCTATCTACCGGCAGATTCAGTTCGCGCATCTTTTCAACGTTATAGCCGATCAGCGTCAGGGTATAGGCATAGGGTACGGAATACCGGTTTCCCGGATCGAAGGCAGTATTGAGGTAGGCGGGATTGATATTCTTCAGATTGGGCAGCTTTGATTGATCGAGCGGGCGCAATGCCTGTTGCCGGATCAGGGACTCCACCGCATTGCCGGTCGGCACGATGAGATCGTAGCCTGTTGCACCTGCCGCCAGTTTGGCCAGCATTTCTTCGTTGTCTGAATAATAGTCCTGCACCACGCGGCAGGCGCACTGATGCTCGAAGCGCGCCAGCGTTTCATCCGCAATATAGTTGTTCCAGTTGTAAAGATGCAGCACATCTTCAGCGTGGGCATGGCCGCAAAGCAGCAGCAGGCAGCACAGCAGGAAGTTATTCATGTGGCTTGAGCAGGCCGGGCGCAATACGCGAGGCCAGCACCATGATGGACAGCGTGAGCAGCATCAGCAGGGTGGACACTGCATTGACTTCCGGGGTGACGGCGATTTTGATCATCGAGTAGATGCGCAGCGGCAGCGTGGAGACGCCGATCCCTGCGGTAAAAAAAGTAATCACAAAGTCGTCCAGCGACAGCGTGAATGCCATCAGCGCGCCCGCGATGACGGCGGGCCGGATCAGCGGGAAGGTGATGTAGCGAAAGGTCTTCCATGCGCTGGCGCCACAATCGCGTGCGGCCTCGAAAATGCGTTCATCCAGCAATGCCAGACTGGTGCGCACGACGATCGCGACAAAACCGATGGAAAAGGTGACATGCGCGAGCAGAATGGAAAACAGCCCCAGTGTGAGGTTTAACACCTGAATATAGAACAGCAGCAGCGAGACGCCGAGCAGTATTTCCGGCATCGATACCGGCGCCATCACCATGAAGGTCAGCACGTTCATTTTGTAGCGGTGCATCGCGATGCCCGCCAGGGTACCGAGCACGGTCGAGGCCAGACTCGATAGTGTGGCGATCACCAGCGAATTTCCGGCCGCCGCCAGCATTTCCCTGTCGTGCAGCAGCAACTGATACCAGCGCCAGGTAAAGCCCACCCATTCGGCATTAAGCCTCGAATCGTTGAACGAGTAGATGACAACGATCATCAGCGGCAGGTAGAGGAAGGCGTACACGGCCAGTGCCGCGAGCCACAGCGCCCGGCTATTCATGACGGCCCAGTCGCGCGGCGAACCAGACGCACAGCAGCACCGCGAGCGTCAGCATGATCGACAAGGTGGCGCCGAACGGCCAGTCGCGCGTGCCCAGGAACTGATCCTTGATCAGGTTGCCGATCAGCATGTCGCCGGTGCCGCCGAGCAGATCGGGAATGGCGAACATGCCCAGCACCGGAATGAACACCAGCACCGAACCTGCAAAAATGCCGGGCAAAGACAGCGGGAAGGTCACGCGCCAGAAACGCTGCCAGGCGTTCGCACCCAGATCCCGGGCGGCATCCAGCAGTGCGGGGTCGTGTCTTTCCAGGTTGGTATACAGCGGCAGTACCATGAACGGCAGATGCACATACACCATCGCGACCAGCACCGCGAACGGCGAGAACAGCAGCTGCACCGGCGCGTATCCGAACAACCCGAACAGGCCGTTGACAAGCCGGCTGAATGCGGCCTGCGGGCCCAGCAGTATCATCCAGGCATAGATGCGGATCAGAAAATTGCTGGCGAACGGCAAAATCACCAGCAGCACCATCAGGTCGCGGCGCCCCCTGGGGCAGCGCGCAATCAGCAGCGCCAAGGGGTAGGCCGTCACCAGGCAGATCAGCGTGGTGAGCAATGCAACCAGCCAGGACTTGAGCAAAATTTCCAGGTAGATGGGGTCGCTGAAAAAAAAACGGTAGGTTTCCAGTGTGAGTGCGTGTACCGAATCGGCCATGAACGGCGCCAGACCGCCGAACTCGCCGGGGTAGCGGAACGAGGCTGTCACCATGATGAGGCCGGGGCATGCGAAAAACAGCAGCAAAAAAAGTAAGGGCGGTCCGCTCACCAGCCATTTTGTCAGGCGTTCGGCAAAGGTTTTTTTACTCATGCAGGAAGACGCCCGCATCGTGACGCCAGCCGACCCTGACCGCATCGCCTGCCTTGAAAAATTCGGCGCGCCCGGGCGCCGAATTGGGCAGCAGCGCTTCGATCATCTGTCCGCCGTGAATCTTAACCCGGTACGTCGTGACATCGCCGCAGTACAGCAAGTTTTGCACTTCGCCCGGAAAATGGTTTTTAAGCCCGGATATTTCACTGTGGGTGCCGATGCGCACCTGTTCCGGACGGATGGCGAATGCCCCGCGGGCACCGGTTGCAATGCCCGCAAACAGGGGCGCGATGATTTCTCCGATGCCGGACAGGGCAAGACGCGTGTGACCGTGCGCCGCCTCCAGCACCTGTGCGTCCAGCAGGTTGATATGTCCGATGAAACCGGCAACAAAGCGGCTTCGGGGAAAGCCATACAGTTTCGACGGTTCGTCCACCTGCTCGATGCGTCCGGTGCGCAATACCGCGATGCGGTGCGACAAGGCCAGCGCCTCATTCTGCGCATGGGTGACGAAAATGAAGGCAATGCCGACATCGCGCTGCAAATTGATCAGTTCGATCTGCATTTCTTCACGCAGTTTGGCGTCCAGCGCGGCCAGCGGCTCATCCAGCAGCAACAGTCGCGGACGGCTAACCAGCGCCCGTCCCAGCGCGACCCGCTGCTGCTGACCGCCGGACAGCTCGCGCGGGTAATGGTTCGCCTTATCCGCAAGGCGCATCTGACCGAGCGTGTCATCCGTCCGCTTGCGGATGTCGTGTTTCGGAATTTTCGCCATTTTGAGCGGGAAGGCGATGTTCTGCGCGACCGTCATGTGCGGAAACAGCGCATAGTTCTGAAATACCGTGCGCACCGGGCGAAGTTCCGGCGGGATGTCAGCCAGATCGTGCCCGTCGAGCAATATTTTCCCGCTATCGGGCAAATCTAAGCCGGCAATCATGCGCAGGATGGTCGTTTTGCCGCAGCCTGAGGGGCCAAGCAGCGTAAAAAATTCCCCTGCATTGATGGCAAGGCTCACGTTGTCCACGGCATTCAGGTGGCCGAAACGGCGTGTCACGTTTCTGATTTCAAGCATCATGATCCATCACCAGCACAGCCGCACCCTGCACCTGTCCGGAACGCAGGCGGTCGAGCGCGTCATTGGCGGCGCTGAGCGGAAAGGTTTCCACATGCGTTCTGATACCCGCCGTCAAGACGAAATTAAAAAATGCCTCACCATCCTGGCGGGTCAGATTGGCAATGGAGCGCACCGAGCGCTCGCCCCACAGGATGGAATAGGGGAAAGCCGGAATATCGCTCATGTGTATGCCAGCGCAAACCACCGTGCCGCCACGCGCGGTATACCGCAAAGCCTGGGGGATCAGCGCCCCTGCCGGTGCAAAAATGATCGCGGCATCCATGCTTTCAGGCGGCTGCATCGAACTGTCTCCGGCCCAGGCTGCGCCCAGTTCCAGCGCAAAACGCTGTGCCGCAGCATCGCCTGTTCTGGTAAAGGCAAACACCTGACGCCCCTGCCAGCGCGCCAGCTGGGCAATGATGTGGGCGGCCGCACCAAAGCCGTAAATGCCGATGTTTTGTGCCTCGTTGCAGGCTGCCAGCGCGCGGTAGCCAATCAGCCCGGCACACAGCAGCGGCGCGGCATCAGCATCGCTATAGCCCTCCGGCAGCAAAAAACAGAAACGCTGATCGGCCACCGCATAGTCGGCATAGCCGCCATCCAGCGTATAACCGGTAAACAGCGCCTGATCGCACAGGTTTTCACGGCCGCTGATGCAATAGCGGCAATGGCCGCAGGTATAGCCCAGCCACGGGACGCCTACCCGCTGTCCGATCTCGAAACGGTCAGCCTGTGGCCCTTTTCCCGCCACGACGCCTGCGATTTCATGACCTGGAATCAGCGGGAATTTTGCGCCTGTCAGCTCGCCGTCCAGCACATGCAGATCGGTGCGGCACACCCCGCAGGCATGCACTTTGAGCAAAATCTGGCCTGTTCCCGCAACGGGCAGCGGTATCTCTGCCTGTCGCAAGGGCAAACCCGGCGCATCCAAGATCATCGCACGCATCACGCTCCCCCGGTGAGCGGCACGAAGCGAACCGGCAGAATGTTTTGCCGGTGTATCGAGCCGTCCGCGCGCTTGGTCATCAGGTACAGATCCTGCGACCAGCTCCCCAGCGGGATGACCATGCGTCCGCCGGTTCTGAGCTGATCGATCAAAGCCTGCGGCACCTGTTTCGCGGCTGCCGTCACGATGATGCCGTCAAAGGGGGCGTGCTCAACCCAGCCCTCATTGCCGTCGCCCGGTTTGACATGCACGTTGGCATAGCCCAGTTCAGCCAGCAGGCCGGCGGCACGGGCGGCAAGCGATTCGATAATTTCCATGCTGTATACGCGGCCGGCCAGCCCGGCCAGTATCGCTGTCTGATAGCCTGAACCGGTGCCGACTTCCAGCACCCGTTTTTGTTTGTCCAGTGCCAGCAGTTGTGTCATCAGCGCGACGATATAGGGCTGCGAGATGGTCTGCCCATGACCGATGGGCAGCGGATAATTTAAATAGGCACTGTAGACTTCCGCTGCAGGCACAAAGCGGTGGCGCGGCACCGATGCCATGACGGCGAGCACCGCTTCTGAAATCGGACAGTCACCGACCTCATCAGCCATCGCACGGATTTCCTCGACCATCAAAAGTCGCGCCATAACCCGGCTGTCCTGATGCTCATGACGCATCGCAATGTCTTACCATGATATTCACGCTCCCTGCCACCAGTGCTTTGCATGATTTGGCTTTCCTGCGAGATTGCGCAGCTGTTCATACAGCCCCCTCTCCTCGAAGGACAGCTGTTCAGGCACATGCACCGAAATACGCACAAACAGATCGCCATGTCGCCCGCTGCCAAATTCCGGCAGCCCCTTTTTTTTCAGACGCAACACCGTATCAGGCTGCGTACCGGCAGGTACCTTCACGCTTGCTGTGCCATCCATGGTCGGCACCTGCAGCATCGTGCCCAGCACGGCATCGGTCAGCGCAATGGTTTCCCTGCGCACCAGATCGGCTCCGTTCCGCTCAAAGCGTTCATCCGGCTTTAATCTGATGATCACAAACAAATCCCCGCTCATTCCCCCCGCATCACGGCTGGGCATACCGTGACCTGAAATACGCAGCGCCATGCCATCCTCGACACCCTGCGGAATTTTCACCGTCAGATTTTCGCCCACTTCAATTTCACCACGGCCATGGCATTCACGGCATGGATAGGCAATAAAACTGCCGCGCCCGTGACAGTCAGGGCAACTGCTGATCTGCTGAATCAGGAGATGTTGCTTATCCTGACGGCGGCTCATGGTGATGCGCCCGCTGCCCTTGCAGGTCTGGCAGGTTTCAGGATTCGCGCCCCCCGCAGCCCCCGTTCCATGACATGACGTACAGGTAACAGGACGGCTCAGGCGCAGCTGCTCCTCGCCGCCAGCAGCGACCCGCGCCAAAGAGATATACAGTTCCGTCTCGATATTCGCGCCCTGAGCAGGCCCTGTGTGACGGTGATGAAAAAACCCTTCAAACGGGCTGCCGAAGTCGACGTTGAGCCCGCCAAAAATATCGTCGAAGTTGATGTCGCGGTACAAGTCCTCCCGGCTGAACCCTTCCACCCCGGAAAATCCGCGCGCATCGTATTCAGTTCGCTTTTTCGGATCGGACAGCACCGCGTAGGCTTCGGCTATTTCCTTGAAACGCTCTTCTGCCCCCGCCTCCTTGTTCCTGTCCGGGTGATACTTCATCGCAAGGCTCCGGAAGGCATCCTTGATCGCCTTCGTATCGGAATCTTTGGCAATGCCCAGCACCTCATAGTAGTCGCGTTTAATGATCGCTCACCTTAATGATCAGAGATTTTCGCCCTGGATTTATCAGACTTGTTGCGCGCGAATGACTGTCTGATTGCAGTCAGTTCGGCCAGCCTGTCCGCCACGGCCCGATTCACACACCCCTCCGGATAAATGCCTTTTTCACCCGCTTCTCCGGCCACTTTTCCGGTCAGGATCGCCATCGCCTGATCGACGGTTTGCACCGCATAAATCCTGAATTCACCCGACTCGCAGGCGGCAACGACATCCTGTTTTAACATCAGGTGCACTACATTGGCGGCAGGAATCAACACGCCCTGCTCGCCCGTCAGCCCGCGCGCTGCGCATATATCGAAAAACCCCTCTATTTTTTCATTGACCGCACCGATGGCCTGTACCTGCCCCAGCTGGTTGACAGATCCGGTTAGCGCCAGCGCCTGTCTGAGCGGCATATCGGCCAGATTGGACAATAATGCGCACAATTCAGCCAGCGACGCACTGTCACCGTCGACAGCACCATAGGACTGTTCAAACACCAGGCTGGCGGACAAAGCCAGCGGCTGGTTTTTTGCATAGCGCGCGGCAAGGAAGGAGGACAGGATCAGCACGCCTTTGGAATGGATGGCGCCGGACAATTTGACTTCACGTTCTATATTGACCAGCTCGCCATCGCCCAGACGGGTCGTGGCAGTGATCCGCACGGGCATTGCGAATGCAAATTCACCCAGTTCAATCACCGACAGACCGTTGACCTGCCCTGCGACTAAACCCTCCGTGTCTATCATCAGGATATCGCGCAGGATCGCTTCATGCACCCGGTCTTTCATCCTGTCCTGGCGACTGATCTGGGCATCAATGGCACGCTGGACATCAGCAGCGGTCACCATCTCGCCTGCGGCCTCCTTCGCCCAGTAATCCGATTCATGCAGCAGGTCGGTCAGACTGCGCATGTGGGTGGTAAGCCGCCCGGCGTCACCCGCCAGACGCGCCGCATGCTCGATCACCCGGGCCACCGCGGAGCAATCGAGGGGCAGCAGGGAATCACGGCGCACCAGCGTGGCAATGAGCCTTGCATACAACAGGTGGGATTCGGCATTGCGTTCGATACGATCATCAACGTCGGCGGCCACCTTGAATAGCTCGCCGAACTCCGGATCGTATTGTTGCAGCAGGTAATAAAAAATCCGGTCGCCGAACAGGATCACCTTGACGGCAAGCGGGACCGGCTCGGGTTCCAGCGATACGGTGCTGACCAGGCTGTACATCTGCCCCAGCGATTCGATGCGAATTTCGTGCGATTGCAATGCCCGCTTCAAGGCCTCCCATGCGAACGGCTGCACCAGCACCTTCCTGATATCCAGCAGCAAATAGCCGCCGTTTGCCTTATGCAGCGCACCAGGCTTAATCAGCATAAAATCTGTAATCAGCGCGCCAAACTGGGCGATATGCTCGATTCGTCCGAGCAGATTGCTGTGGGTCGGGTTATCCTCGCTCACGACGGGGGAGCCCGGCGTCTTGCCGTTGCTCACCAGCACGTTCACCCGGTAACGGCTGAAGCCTGTACGGGTCATAAAAGTCATGCCGCCGATATTCGCAGTTTCCTCCGGTTTACGGAAATCATCGTAGTTTTCGAGCAGATCAGGCCGCACGCTGTCGAAATAGTTTAAAACATCGGGGAAACCGGCAAAGTGCAGTTTTAACTCATCCATCAGATGCCCGATCACGGACAGCGTCGTTTCACGATCAAGCTGTTTGATCTGTTCATGCAATTCACGACGCCATTGCGGCATCTGCCGCATGATTTTCTCCAGACGCGACTGAAATCCGGCAATGACGGCCTCGGTTCGCCGCTTTTCTTCATCGGGCAGTTTTTCAAATTCTTCGGGCGGAATCACACTGTGATCGCGGGTCGGTGCAAGTGCAAATCCTTCTGGCGTACGGAGCAATGCCACCTCCTGCTTTTTCGCATCCTCGCCCAGTTCCCTGAAAACCGTCTCCTGCCGTTGTGCAAACTCATCCCTGATCAGTCCGGCACGGGCATGGTATTCATCCGTCTCGAACAAGGCCGGGATGGCACTGACCAGATAGGTCACCAGTTTTTCCATCGACAGACGCAACTCATCGCCTTTACCACAGGGCAGGCGGATGACTGTCGGTTTGTGCGGATGAGTAAAATTATTGACATAACACCAGTCAAAAGGCGATGCTTCACCTGCCGCCTTTTTGCCCAGCAACTGCAACACCATGCTGCGCTTGCCGGTGCCTGATGGGCCGAGCACAAAAATATTGTAGCCCTCATGACGGATACCCGTGCCAAAACGCAGCGCATCCATACCACGCATCTGGCCGATTATTTCGCTCAGATCGTCAAGCTCCATGGTGCTCTGAAAGCCCAGTTTTGACGGGTCGCAGACAAGACGCAGGTGATTCACTTCCAGCGGGGGCTGATTATTCATCGCAAGAATTATTTATTTTCCCGGTATTCTGCATCCACCACCTTGCCGCGAGATCCCGAACCGGAAGGACCGGCTTCATCCGTTGCAGCACCGACATTAGGCGCAGGTTCAGGGCCGTCCCAGCGGGTTTGCGCATAGGGTGCACCTTTGCTTGCCTGACCTGACTGGGAATAAATGACAGCCCCCGCTTCCTGCAGCACTTTTTTAAGCGCATCGGCGCGTTCAGCCGCAAGCTGTACATCCTTTTTGAGCAGCGCTTCCTTGGTTTCACGCAAACGGTTATCGAGGCGATTTTTCAATTCATCGGTGAGTTTCTGAGAAAAATTAGCGAGCAACTTTTCAGCTTCGTAGCACGTCGCATCCGATGCGTTGAGCTTTTCCGCATCGTCGCGCCTTTTCTTATCCGCATCCGCATAGCGTTCTGCATCGCCTACCATTCGTTTTTTATCATCCTCTGACAGGCGGGTAGAGCCGGTGATACTGATCGCCTGAGTCTTTCCGCTGGCAGTATCCTTGGCCGACACGCTCAATATGCCATTCGAATCGATATCGAACGTCACCTCTACTTTAGGGATGCCGCGCGGTGCCGGCGGCAGACCGTCGAGATTGAATTCACCCAGACTGGTGTTATCGGCTGCCATGGGCCGCTCGCCCTGAAACACGTGGATGGTAACGCTGGTCTGCATGTCAGCAGCGGTGGTGAATATTTCGCTGCGTTTGACCGGGATGGGCGTGTTACGCGCAATCAGCGCAGTTGCAATCCCGCCCAGCGTTTCCACACCCAGCGTCAGCGGCGTAACATCCACCAGCACGATCCCGCCCACCTCGCCTGCCAGTACGCCTGCCTGAATCGCCGCGCCACAGGCGACACACTCCATCGGATCAACCCCCATCTCTGCCTGATGTCCGAACAGCTCTTCAAAGTAACTGCGCACCACCGGCATGCGGGTAGGCCCGCCAACAAAAACGACCCGGTCCACCTCTTTAGTCGTCATGCCGGCATCCTTCAGCGCCTGCTCGACCGGACCGCGGCAACGCTCGATCACCGAGCGCACCAGGCGTTCGAGTTCAGTGCGGTTAAGATCCAGCTCGAGGTGGCGCGGCTCACCGTTGACCGCAGCCAGATAAGGCAGGCTGACATGGGTACTCACGCTGCTGGAGAGTTCAATCTTGGCCGCCTCCGCCGCTTCCATCAGGCGCGCTGATGCTTTTTTATCGGGTCTGACATCCACGCCAGTGGACATCTGAAACCGCTCAGCCAGATGTTCATATATTTTCTGGTTCATGTCGGTGCCGCCCAACTGTGTATCGCCGCTGGTGGCTTTGACTTCGAAGACCCCTTTGCCGAATTCCATGATGGTGACATCCAGCGTGCCGCCACCCAGATCGATCACCGCGATGCGCAACTCCTGTCCCATACGATCAAGACCGTAGGCTAAAGATGCAGCGGTCGGCTCGTTGACCAGACGCACGACTTCCAGACCTGCGATCCGGCAGGCGTCTTTAGTGGCCGCACGCTGATTGTCGTCGAAATAGGCAGGCACCGTTACCACGGCTTTTTCAACCGCCTCACCCAGAAACGCTTCTGCATCGCGCTTTATTTTTTGCAGCAAAAAAGCCGACAATTGCTCCGGCGAGTAATCCTGTTTTAATAAATGTATGGCCTCGCGTCGCCCCATACGGCGTTTGAATGCGCTGGCCGTACCCTCCGGATTCGCGGTGGCCTGGCGGCGCGCAGGTTCCCCGACCAGCATCTGTCCGTCAGCGGTGACGGCCACGTAGCTTGGAAAGGCCTTTCCGCCAACGCTGACCCCCTCGGAACTGGGTATGATGACAGGACGACCGCCACGCAACACGGCGGCAGCGGAATTGGATGTGCCTAAATCAATGCCGATGATATTCATGAACGTCCCCGATCAAATTCAATTGCTCGATTGCAATCGCGCACAGTTACTCGGATTCGACGGTAACCCTGCGATCCGGCTGCAAACAGGCAATCAGTTTTTCTCCCGTCAAACCCCGGCAGACTTTAATGGTATTGGCCAGCGGATCAGGTTCTGACTCGCCCTTGCCCGATGCACGGATATGCTGAGCAGGAATCCCCTTTTTCAATAAGTAGGCCTTCACTGCATAGGCTCTGCGCTCGGACAAATCCTGATTGTATTTCTTTGTACCAATCCGATCCGCATGCCCTGTAACACTGAGCAGCACCGTATCCTGACGCAGTTTAAGCCCCTCTACGATCTTCTCATTCAGCAGTTGCTCGCCTTGAGGCTTGACATCGCTCCGGTCAAAATCGAAGAGCATTTCGGTGCTTAGACGAACAGGCGGCAATGCGGCAGGCAATGCGGCAGGCACCGGCGCCGGCACAACGTGCGGGATCTTTGCCACTTTTTCTTCCGGTTTTTTAATGAGATCGGGATCGCATTGGGCAATCGCCATTTGCGGTGTCCAGTAGCCCGTATGCACGCATTCGCTGTAACTGTTTCTGACCACGATACCGCGCTCATCAATCAGATAGCCGGATGTTTCCGGAAAACTGTCCGCGTAACTGCAAGATGCAACGACAACAGCAATCAGGCCTGCGATCAGTTTCATGATATTTCCCCTTATTCAACACTGCGCCATCTTCAAAAATCCTTATTCACCCGCACCGTATCATCGGGCAGCGCTACCACGGCCACAAAGGTCGCTATAATTGTCCGCGGCAGAACGGGCTTCCTGTCACACCCAGGTAAGGCAAGCAAAACAATCAGCCCGGGCAGATACAGACGACGCATCAGTGATTCCAGTTCACCCGCAACAGATTTTGTTCAGGGTTATAGTGGTATTCCAGTTCGCCCTGATAAGCATGGTGCAGTGCCTCGCCCATGCCGCGCGCCAGATGAATATCGGTTGTCGTCACCAGCGTCTCCCCTGCTTTTTCTTCCACCGCCATGATGCGTTTAAGCGGATGTTCTGCGCGTTCACGCTTTTCAAGGTTGTGCAGCAGGCGCAGAATCTCATCGCGATGCGTTTGAGCGAAGGGGCCCTTCAAACTGAGAAAGCCGGAAGGATAATGATCGTGGATGCGGTGACAGGCAGGACACATTTCCTTGTGCGCATCCTCGGATGCCGGCAGCCACTGCCAGCGCCCGCCGTGATAAACCGCACCGCACTGTGAACAGACAGACGGCTCGTGCAATTTTGCTTTTGCCTTATACGCATCATGCACGCGCTCCTGAAACAGATTGTCGTGCCGGGATAATTGCTGAAATCCGGGGTAACTCATGATGATCTCCTTAATAATAGTGATACTGTTGCGCATGGTCAGAGGCGTCTCCGATCTTCACCCCGGCCTGCTACTTTTCCTGCAGGCGGTACAAATATTCAGTCAGCGCCAAAATGCGACTGCGTGCAGCTGATTCCGTGTCTTGCTGAGGATGATTTTCAAAATAAACCGAACATTGCAAGTTGAAGTGCCGCCCCCAGACCGGCATATCCCGCGACCCGTGCGCCTTGATCTCCTGTCTGCCGTCGATGATCTGGTACACGCGATCAAAGGGAAATACGCCGTGATTGTTTCTGGCCAGCGTTGTCAGATCAGGCATCTGCATGACCAGCTGGCTCATCATCGGTCCATTGCCTTTTCCCGTATCACCATGGCAAACCGCGCACGAACCTTCGTATTCATTTTTTCCGATATCGATGATATCGGCGGCCATCGCAGAAGATGTGGCCAGCATGAGCAAAGCCGCAATGCTAAATTTCATGCGTCCTCCCAGGTAGTAAAATGGCGTTCCAACTCATGATATTCACGCTGTCATTCAGGAACCGGATCATCCTGCTTTTTTGCATCGTCCCTGAATTGCGGCGCGATATCTCCGGGCAGATCAGGTTGCATCATGAATGTGTTGAATGCGTCGATAGCCAGAGAAGGGTCAAATCCTGCCAGCAAACCGGCAAGATCACTGACGAATTCGACATTCGATTTTTTCTCCATGACTGCTCTCCTCATGAAGGATCATGACGTGCAAGCTAAATCGCCTGAATGTTCGCTGCCTGCCTGCCTTTTGGACCCTGCGCCACTTCAAAACTGACCTTTTGGCCTTCCTTTAGCGATTTGAATCCGCCCGCGTTGATTGCTGAAAAGTGCGCGAATAAATCATCGCCGCCCGCATCGGGCGTGATAAAGCCAAACCCTTTTGCATCGTTAAACCATTTCACCGTACCGGTTGCCATGTAGTGCTCTCCTTTGGATCAAAAACAGGGGGGACGGATCCCCCCGCTGTATTTACGATACGGCCACTTCAATCTGTTTTGGTTTGTTCTTTGCCGTCTCGGATTTGGGCAAGGTGACACAGATCATGCCGTCCTTGAACTCAGCCTTGACGTTGGCTTCTTCAGCATCATCAGGCATGCGAAAACTGCGCATGAAGCTGCCGTAGGAACGCTCAATGCGATGATATTTCTCGCCCTTGTCTTCCTTCTCCTGACGGCGTTCCCCGCGCATCGTAATCATGCCGTCCTCGATGGTGACTTTGACGTCTTCCTTTTTCACGCCGGGAATTTCGCCTTTAATCAGATACGCCGTATCCGTTTCACTGATGTCCACGGTAGGCACCCAGTCTGTCACCGCCAGCATTTCCTGATTCGACTCGGTTCTGACCGGGAAACCGCCGAAGATGCTATTTAACCGGTTGCTGACATCTTCAAGTTCCCTGAAGGGATTCCATTTAACGAGATTCATGACAGCTCTCCTTGTCTTGACGCATCAAAGCAATCCTCCCGCCAGCTGCAGCCACCCTGATCGCACTCACCCGCATAAGCGGTCGAATAGCAGTCGAAGTTGCCTTCAGTGGTTTGAATCGCCTTGATCAGCTCTGTTTTTGAAAGTGCTCCCGGATCAATGTTTTGTGACTCTGCAATACGCTGTACCTCTTGTATATCCACAATCGTTCTCCTTCACTGGTAGAGGGTTAACTTGCATTTGAATTACTCAACTGGCAGATTGCTAGACTTACTAACTACGCGCGTCTGAAAGCCCGCCGACCCACAGGATGAATCCTCACGCCGCTCTTTTCGGTCATCGACAGGACTGTTATCTGTCACGTGCGACTTCAAATCTTGCCATCCCATGCTTTCAGCAATTTGATCAATTTCTTCAGGTTGTGTGAGATTGGTGCTCATAAATTCCCATTCAAAAAAACAATGATCATCCGCTGCACGTCAGCATTACAAAAGAGGCTCTTCACAGACTATGTGTAAACGCAGGCGTACATTGCCATGCAGGTATCGAAATAACTATCAGGGGAGGATGATTTTAATTCGGGATATGTCCTAGGGGGGGGGGTAGAATTCCTCTTAATTATTTAATTAAATACTTATAATTCATATATTTATAAAAACAATCCGCAACAAATAAAAAACTAACCCGATCGCAAAAACATGCCTATACTGCAGCTACGTCCAACGCGTTCAGCTTATGCCAGTGAGGGTTATATGAATGACAAAATTCGCCAGATTCTGGCGCAGATCACAGAGCTTGAAACCGAGCTGAAAAAAACCGTTGATGAGCAGCAACTGCGCTATCGCATCGAAGACCGGCGGATAGTTTTCGAACAGGCGATCAAAGAAGCCCATCTCAAGGCTAAAATGGGGCTGCTGCACTGGTTTTTGACCGTCAAACCGCAAAACTACCTGACCGCCCCCGTCATTTACGGCATGATCGTCCCCATGGTGTTTCTGGATATGTGTTTGAGCATCTACCAGTTCACCTGTTTTCCGATCTACAAGATTGCCAGAGTGCAGCGCAAGCACTACATCGTGATGGATCATCAGCATCTGGCTTATCTCAATCTTATCGAGAAAGCTGACTGTATGTATTGCTCGTACGCGGTCGGCTTACTGGCCTATGCCGGGGAAATTACGGCGCGCACCGAGCAATATTTTTGCCCGATCAAGCACGCCCAAAAAGTGCTCAGTGCACATGCAAGGTACAAGCACTTTCTCGAATACGGTGACGCGGGTGATTTTCATGCCAGGCTCGATGAATTCAGGCAGGCGCTTGCAAGAGAAGCATCCGATTCAACAACCGGCCCGTCAACTAAAACGCCTTAATGTTTTGGCGATACGAACCCGGACTCAGCCGCCAGATTTATCCTGCCGCAAGCAGTTTTCCGACGACCGCAGGATCGCGCTCGGCGCGCAACATCCGGTGCAGCGCATCGGCTTCAGGATAGCCGGCGCGCATCATTCCCAGCCATTGTTTGAGCCGTCCCGGCGCATGCCGGTGTTCCATCCTGGCACAGAGCTGATCGTAATAATCAGATACCCAGGGAAGCAACGTCTGCCAGCTCATCGCCTCCTCCCCCGTCTTAATGCATCGCATCAGGTCAGGGCGGATAATTGCGCCGCGTCCGACCATGACGTCGGTACAGCCGCTGATCCGGCGTATTTGTTCATAATCTTGCGGACTCCACACCTCGCCATTCGCCACCACAGGTAATTTGACGGCTTCACGGATATGGGCCAGCCACTCCCATCGTGCCGGCGGACGGTAACCGTCTGCGCGGGTACGGGCGTGAACAGTGATTTCATCGGCTCCTGCAGCCTCAATGGCCCGCGCGCAATCGAGCGCCATCGAGGTATCAGACAAACCCAGACGCATCTTGGCGGTAACTGGTATGTGGGCTGGCACGGCACGGCGTGTGGCGGCCACAATGGCGTATATCTGCTCCGGAAATTCAAGCAGCACGGCACCGCCACCGTGACGGTTCACGGTAGGCGCCGGGCAGCCGAAATTAAGATCGATGCCGGGTGCACCAAGGGAAGCTGCAAAGGCGGCATTGTCCGCCAGACACACCGGATCGCTGCCCAGCAGTTGCACACGCACCGCTACGCCAGCACGCGTACGGCCACCACTGGCCAGTTCCGGCACGGTGCGAAGCAGCATTTTTTCGGTCAACAGATGATTGGTGATGCGCACGAACTCAGCCACACACAAGTCTATCCCGCCCACGCGCGTCAGAATATCGCGCAGGCTCTGGTCAGCTAAGCCCTCCATCGGGGCGAGAATCAGGCGCATATTTTTTCAACGGTCATGAGGGACGCTCAGGAGATAATAAAGTAACGGGACCACTACACGAATTAGTTCCCGAAAACGCGCTACAGAATTAAAAACGGGCTAGAACATTTCTGCTCTAACCCGCTGTTTTGTTTGGTAGGAACGAGCAGACTCGAACTGCTGACCCCTTGGATGTCGACCAAGTGCTCTAACCAACTGAGCTACGCTCCTTTTGAAGAGGGCGCATTGTATCTGAAACAACGCTTGGATTCAAATACTATCGCATCATCACTTGCTAAAAAATATCGCCACTTCGTCGGCAGGAACAGGGCGACTGAACAAATAGCCCTGGTATTCTTCACAATTCAATGACTTGATGAAATCCAGCTGCTCCTGAGTCTCTACGCCCTCCGCCGTCACCAGCAAACCCAGTGCATGCGCCAATACGGCCGTGGCGCTGACGATATTGGCATCATCAGGATCGGTTGCAATATCCCGCACAAATGACTGATCTATTTTAAGCACGTCAAAAGGCAGGGTTTTAAGCCGGCTCAGGGAAGAATAACCAGTGCCAAAATCATCCAGCGACAAATGAATTCCGGCCGCGCGCAATCGCTCCAGTGTGCTAATGCCCATCGCCCCCATATCCATTAACATGCTTTCGGTTATTTCCAGAGCCAGATATCGGGCATCCAACCCTGAATCACGCAATATATTAATCACCTGCCCGCCAAAATTGCTCTGTTTCAACTGGCGTACAGACAGATTCACCGCAATCGGCACAATTTCAAACCCCTGGGCTTGCCACAAACGCGCCTGCAAACAACTTTGACGTAAAACCCAGTTACCAATCTCGTTGATCAGACCGCTTTCTTCAGCAATGGGAATGAAGACGGCCGGTGAAACAAAGCCCATGACAGGATGCTTCCAGCGCAGCAAAGCTTCCATCCCGGTCATTTTCCCGCTTAATACATTCACCTTGGGCTGGTAATACACCATCAGTTGCTGCTCATCAATCGCAGAGCGCAGACCGTTTTCCAGCGTCAACCTCTGCACTGCCTTGACATTCATCTCAGGTGCATAAAACTGAAAATTATTTCGTCCGCTATCCTTGGCGCGATACATGGCCAAATCGGCGTTACGCAGCAGTTCAACCGACGTCTCCCCATCTTCAGGATAAATGCTGATACCGATACTCGGTGTAATGGATAACTGGTATTCATCAATTGAAAAATTTGCCTGAAGCGACTCAATCATTTTCTCGGCCACAAAAATCGCTTCGTCTGCCGAATCGAGCTCAGTGAGCACCGCGACGAACTCATCTCCACCCTGGCGGGCAATCGTATCACTCCTGCGCAAACAGGTTTTCAGGCGACTCGCAACCAGTTTGAGCAAGGTGTCACCCACATCATGCCCCAGGGAATCATTGATATTTTTGAATCTGTCCAGATCGATGAACATCACCACGACCCGCGCCTGATTGCGCAAAGCGTGGGATAGCGCCTGCTCCAAACGATCTGACAGCAGATAACGATTCGGCAACTCAGTCAGGACATCGTAATTGGCAAGGTACATGACCCGATCTTCTTCCTTTTTGCGCTCGGTAATATCAAGATACACTGCAACATAATGCGTAATTTTCGCCTGCTCATCGCGTAACACGCTGATCGTGACCCATTCCGGAAAAATTTCGCCATTCTTGCGTTTATTCCAGACTTCGCCCCGCCAGAAATCATTTTCGTTCAGCAGCTGCCAGAATTCCCTGTAAAAATTCTGATCATGCCTGCCTGAAGAAAGTATCGTCGGACGCTGTCCCAACACCTCATCAGCCAGGTAGCCGGTGATAGCGGTAAAAGCCTGATTGACCATCACGATGGTTTGTGCGGCATCCGTGATCATGATAGCTTCAGAGTTGCTCTCGAATACCTTGGCAGAAAGACGCAGCGACTGCTCCGCCTGCTTGCGCTGGACAATTTCGAGTGTCAGATTCTCAACCATATCGTGAATCGCGGTGGACAGATGCGCCACCTCCCCGTCGCCCAGCTGAGCCGGCAAATCATAAGTCAAATTTCCTGCCGCAATTTTTTCAGCCGCATGACTGATCAAGGATATGGGACGGGCAATACGCCCGGCCATCAGCCATCCAAGCCACGCAAATAAAATGGCCAGCAAACCGCCCACCAGCAAAATATGCTGCTGCAACTCGCGAGCAGGGGCGAAAGCGGTGCGAACCTCCTGACGCACCAGACTGACCCATCCTAACCCTGCGTATTCGCGGTAACCGGATGACTTGCTGTACCCAATCAGATACGTTTTTCCGTCACTCCATTTCACACGCAAAGAACCCGTTCGACTCTGCAACTGGCTGACGGCCTGCATCGCATCAGGCGACAGGTCAGCTAATTTGCTTTGCGGTTTTGCAGGCCCTGACAGCACGATGCCATCGCGACTGAGCAAAAAGATATCCTTGCCCGGTGTTTGTTTGCTGTCGAGCACATCCTCCGCCCAGCGCCAGTAGATATGCCCGCACAACACACCCTGCAGCACTCCTGCATGATCTTTAACAGGCGCGGCCACATCGACCAGATAAAATGGTTCTCCACTCGGATTGGGCAGTATTTTGGCCAGCAATAACGCATCATGCACATCGCCAATGTATGACCCCTCGCGCCCTTTCGTGCACCAGGGACGCTTACCCAGATTTTTTCCTTCAAGATAATGGCCTGTGCCGACGATACCCCGGCCTTCGGTATCGCACATGCCGATCCAGGCGTAATTGTTGAAGGTCGCCTGCAAACGCTGCAGAATTTCACGTTTGTGATCGAGCGGCACAGAAGGCTCGCGAATCTCATCAAGAATGGCTGCGTTCTGAATCTCACGACTGCGTTCGAACATGCCGCGGTCAAGCACATCAAGTGCATTTTTGGCGCGCAGTGCAAAGGCATCGCCTGCGGTTTGTTCGATCTGGCTTCGGCTGATATCGGCCGCGTAATAACTCAACCCAAGCGAGAGCAGTATCACTATAGCGGCGCTAGCCAGACTGATCTGAGCACGCAAGCTATGCAGGGGATTAAGTTTTTTTAGCAGGTTATTCATGTCGTCAAGTCAAGCTCAAAACACACCAAAGCAGTAAGTTATTATAACATGGTCGTTTGTGCAAATTATTCAGACGAGTCTCTGAAGCCGCCGGAAGCGAGATTGTCAAAGCGCGTAAATTCGCCGCGAAATGCCAGCGCCACGGTTCCAATCGGGCCGTTACGCTGTTTGCCGATGATGATTTCCGCTTTACCTCTGTCGTCCGATTCTTTGTTATACACTTCGTCACGGTAAATAAACAGAATCAGATCTGCATCCTGTTCAATCGCACCCGATTCGCGCAAATCCGACATGACAGGGCGTTTGTTTGGGCGCTGCTCCAGACTCCGGTTGAGCTGCGAGAGCGCCATCACCGGGCACTGCAACTCCTTGGCCAGACTCTTCAGCCCGCGCGAGATCTCAGAAATTTCTGTTGCACGGTTTTCACTCGCTTTGCCCGCATTTGAACTCATCAGTTGCAGGTAATCGACCACGATCAGACCGAGTTTGCCGTGCTGGCGATACAGGCGGCGCGCCCTTGCGCGTAAATCCAGCGACGACAACGCCGCAGATTCGTCGATAAAGAGCGGCGCATCGTTGAGTTTGCCCAGCGCATGCGTCAGTCGTCCCCAGTCATCATCCTGCAGTTTACCGGAGCGCAAATCCTGCTGATTGAGCTTACCGACCGAACCTAACATACGCATGGCAAGTTGCGCCGCGCCCATTTCCATACTGAAAATAGCCACCGGCAACTTGCTGTCCAGCGCGATATTTTCTGCAATATTGATCGAAAAGGCAGTTTTCCCCATACTCGGCCGGCCGGCGACGATCACCAGATCGCCTGGCTGCAAACCGGAAGTCATTTTATCCAGATCATCAAAACCGGTCGGCGTACCCGTCACTTCGCTGGCGTTATCACGGCCGTACAAGGTCTCAATGCGTTCAACCACCTGCACCAGCAACGGCGGCATGGACATGAAGCCCTGCTTGCCTTTTGATCCGGATTCGGCGATTTCAAATACTTTGCCTTCGGCTTCATCGAGCAATTGTGCGGCATCGCGGCCTGTCGGATTATAAGCACTGGCGGCAATCTCGGTTCCCACTTCGACCAGTTTGCGCATGATGGAACGTTCGCGCACGATTTCGCCATACCGGCGAATATTGGCAGCGGAAGGCACGTTCTGCACCAGACTGCCCAGATAGGGCAAGCCCCCGGCCTTGTCGAGTTCCGCGCTGTTTTCAAGGGATTCGGCGACCGTGATCACATCCACCGGCTTGGCCTGCTCGCTCATACGCACGATATGCCGGTAAATCAGCCGGTGCTCACGACGATAGAAATCGTCCTCAGTCAACAGATCCGCGATTTTATCCAGCGAACTGGACTCAAGCATCAGGCCGCCCAATACCGATTGTTCGGCTTCGACCGAATGAGGCGGCAGTTTAATCTGATCGACTTGTGCGTCTGAATTTGAAAAAGTTTGCATAGCTTGAACCTAAAAAACAGCTCTGCGCGAAAATGCGGAGAGCGCGGGGTAAAACCAAAGCATGAATAACAGCCTCAGCGATTCAAATATTGATACCCCTGACTTATATGCGCATGGGCTATCAATACTTAGTTGAATTTCTCCGCGTCGTCGCGTGAAAAAAATTTACCCGAATGAATCGATGAACGGCATAGATCTGCATTTTACCCTGCGACAGGCAAAAAGCAGAAAATAAAAAAGGACTGTTCCCAGTCCTTTTTAAATGCAGCGATACAACGAAAACGACTTAGTTTTCGCCGAGTACCGAAACAGTGATTTCTACTGCTACATCAGTATGCAACTGAATACCTACTGTGTAGTCACCAACCGATTTCAGATGACCATCAGCCGTGCGAACCTGAGATTTGTCCACTGCAAAACCAGCTGCAACCAGTGCATCTGCGATGTCAGCATTGGTGACTGAACCAAACAAACGACCATCAACGCCGGCCTTTTGTGAGATTTGTACCGTTGCGCCAGCCAATTGTTCGCCGCGTGCCTGTGCATCAGCCAGCTTGGCTTTATCAGCCGCTTCAATTTCAGCGCGACGCACTTCGAACTCAGCCATATTAGCTGTCGTTGCGCGCTTTGCCTTGCCTTGCGGAATCAGAAAGTTACGTGCGTAACCGTTCTTGACATTAACCACATCACCCAGTTGACCCAGGTTGATGACTTTTTCCATCAATATTATTTGCATGTCCGATACTCCTAGTGCAAATCAGTATAGGGCAGCAAAGCCAGGAAACGCGCGCGCTTCACGGCGGTGCTCAATTGACGCTGGTAGCGTGTCTTGGTACCGGTGATACGTGCTGGAATCAGCTTGCCATTTTCAGATACGAATTCCTTGAGGATATTCACATCTTTGTAATCTACTTCTGCGATTTTCTCGACTGTGAAGCGGCAGAATTTGCGACGCTTGAACAGATTGTTGCGAGAAAAACGCTTCTTTTTGTCATCAGTACTTTTGCTAGATGGACGAGCCATGATGTTCCCTTTTACCAAATTTTGATAAGCCTAACCGGCGCACATGTGCGAACCTGGTGAAGCGACCAGATTTAAGCTGCGACGCTTTCTTCTTTAGCCTGAACAACCTCTTCACTCAGCACTGAACGGGATTTTTCTTCCTTCATCATTGCCGATGGAACAGTGACAGCTGCCTTAGTTTTGACAGTCAGATGACGCAATACTGCATCATTGAAGCGGAACGCGTGTTCCAGCTCATCCAGTGTTTCCTGATTGCATTCGATATTCATCAGCACGTAATGTGCCTTGTGAATTTTCTGGATTGCGTACGCCAGCTGGCGACGGCCCCAATCTTCCAGACGATGGATCTGTCCATCCTTGGAAGTAACTAATGTGCGATAACGCTCGATCATTGCAGGCACTTGCTCGCTTTGATCAGGATGCACGATAAACACGATTTCGTAATGTCGCATTACATCTCCTTGTGGTTATAAAAGCCCCCCGTCATGCGAGACGGTGGAGCAAGGCTGTCAAAACCGAAAACCGACTTTAACAGGGGCGCGGATTATATCTTAAATTGCGCGACAGTCAATATATATTCTGCTCAATCAACAGGATGACAGCGTAAACAAGGCTAGCATAGCCACTTTAAAACGTATTGGCCCAAATTATGTTATTTTGACAGTCGCCTTCCGGAGACACTGCCATGCATCGTATTTACACCCTGCTGATCGCCATACTGTTCACACCACTCGCACAGGCAACAGACCTTGCAGAGCGTATCGACCTGACTGGAAACTGGGTCGGTCTGAGCGCTGCCCTGCTGTTTTTTCTCGCCTATCTGACCGTAATGACAGAAGAGTTTCTTCATCTGCGCAAATCCAAACCGGTGATGCTGGCAGCAGGCCTGATCTGGGCGCTGATCGCATGGCATTACCAGTCACATAACATCCCCCATGTTGTTGAAGAGGCATTGCGCCACAACCTTGAGGAATATGCGGAATTGATGCTGTTCCTGATCGTTGCGATGACTTTCATCAACGCAATGGACGAGCGCAATGTGTTCGAAGTATTAAGGACGTGGCTGATTCAAAAGGGTTTCAGCTACCGCGCCTTGTTCTGGGTGACCGGATGGATCGCTTTTTTTCTGTCAGGCTTAGCGGACAACCTGACCACCGCATTGCTGATGGGTGCAGTGGTCGTTGCGGTCGGGCAAGGCAATCAAAAATTTGTTGTATTAGCTTGCATCAACATCGTGGTTGCAGCGAACGCCGGCGGGGCATTTTCCCCGTTTGGCGATATCACCACACTGATGGTTTGGCAAAAAAATATCATCACCAGCAACGGCTCCATCGGATTCTGGACTTTTTTCTATCTGTTCATTCCGGCGCTGGTTAATTTCATCGTCCCCGCCATCGTCATGCATCTTTTTGTTCCGGATGGAAAACCCGCCGCTGGCGGGAAAATCATCAATTTAAAGCGCGGCGCACGGGTCATCATCAGCCTTTTTATACTCACAATTGCCCTGGCCGTATTTTTCCATGGTGTACTTGCATTGCCTCCGGTCATGGGCATGCTGACCGGCATGGCGCTTTTGAAATTTTTCGCCTTCTATCTGCGAAAGACCACCAGCGGGCGGGCACAGGCTAATGTGGCCGAAATTGGCAGCCCTGAAGCATTTGATATCTATCGTGAAGTCGCACGCAGTGAATGGGACACGCTGTTCTTTTTCTACGGCGTCGTCATGTGTGTAGGGGGCTTGGGCTTCATCGGCTATCTTGGCATACTCTCGCATACTATTTACGGCGAGTGGGGGCCGACCAACGCCAATATCGCGATTGGCGCAATCTCAGCCATCGTCGACAACATCCCGGTGATGTTTGCCGTGCTGACCATGGAGCCGGACATGACTGTCGGTCAATGGCTGCTGGTCACGCTGACTGCCGGCGTCGGCGGCTCATTGCTCTCCATCGGCTCCGCAGCAGGCGTCGCACTGATGGGCCAGGCACGCGACACCTACACCTTTTTCGCCCACCTCAAGTGGACGCCGGTGATCGCGCTGGGCTATGCCGCCAGCATCGCCACCCACCTCTTCCTCAACGCCAGTTTGTTTTAAAAGCGAATAAATGCCGCCATTATTCCGCCACACAATGGGATAATGACGACGCTTCGCACAAGCGCTGATCTAATCAAATAGCGCCTTATACCATACTGCACGAAATCACCCGGAGAATTGACGATGTCTCGTTTTACCTTGTTGCTTGCGCTGCTGTTCACGCCGCTGATGGCGTATGCCTCCGAAACAGCAGGCCACCTTGACCTGACCGGCAGCTGGGTAGGTTTTTCGTCCATGCTGCTGTTTTTCATCGCCTATCTGGCGGTGATGTCGGAAGAATATTCCCACCTGCGAAAATCCAAGCCGGTGATGCTGGCAGCCGGCCTGATCTGGGCGCTGATCGCCTGGTATTACCAGTCGCACGGCATTCCCGATGTGGTCGAAGCCGCACTGCGCCATAACCTGGAGGAATATGCCGAGCTGATGCTGTTCCTGATCGTCGCGATGACCTTCATCAATGCGATGGGTGAACGCAATGTATTCGAGGCGCTGCGTTCCTGGCTGACCCGCAAGGGATACAGCTACCGTGCGCTGTTCTGGGTCACCGGCATTCTGGCCTTCTTCATTTCCGCACTCGCCGACAACCTGACCACCGCCCTGCTGATGGGCGCCGTGGTGATGGCGGTCGGCAAAACCAGCCAGCGCTTCGTGGTACTGGGCTGCATTAATCTGGTCATCGCGGCCAATGCCGGCGGCGCATTTTCACCGTTCGGCGACATCACCACGCTGATGGTCTGGCAGAAAAACATCGTCGCCAGCAACGGCCCTATCGGCTTCTGGACGTTCTTCCATCTGCTCATCCCTGCGCTGGTCAACTTTCTGGTGCCGGCGGCGATCATGAGCTTTTTCGTACCCGACGGACAACCCGAACGCGGCGGCGATAAAGTGACGATGAAACACGGCGCAATGACCATCGTCGCCTTATTCATCGCCACCATCGCGCTGGCGGTATCTTTCCACAGCATGCTGTCACTGCCGCCGGTGATGGGCATGCTGACCGGCATGGCGTTCCTGAAATTCTTCGCCTTCTACCTGAAGAAAACCACCCACGGGCACGAGCAGTCCACCGTCGCGGAGATCGGCACACCCGATGCGTTCGACATTTACCGCGAAGTCGCCCGCAGCGAATGGGACACCCTGTTTTTCTTCTATGGCGTGGTGATGTGTGTGGGGGGATTAGGTTTCATCGGCTACCTTGGCATGCTCTCGCAGGCGCTGTATGGCGTATGGGGAGCGACCAACGCCAACATCGCTATCGGCATCATCTCCGCCGTAGTGGACAACATCCCCGTCATGTTCGCCGTGCTGACCATGCAGCCTGACATGTCCATCGGCCAATGGCTGCTGGTGACCATGACGGCCGGCGTGGGTGGTTCGCTGCTGTCCATCGGCTCGGCAGCAGGAGTCGCCTTAATGGGGCAGGCGCGCGAAAGCTATACCTTCTTCGCCCACCTCAAGTGGACACCGGTGATCGCGCTGGGCTATGCCGCCAGCATCGCTACCCACCTGCTGCTCAATCACAGCCTGTTTTGAACCGCGACTGACCAGCAACAAAAACGGCGTCATGCGGCGTCCGATTCAGCAGGCTGATTTATGGCTTGTCGAGGGGCACCGCTTTGAGTCGCCGCAGCGATTTAGCGGTTGAAAGCAGCAGAATACCGGCACCGATATCGACCATCGCCCAAACATCTTTTGGCATATCCAGCTTAAAAACCGGATTAAACAGAATTGAGATGAACAAAAATAATAAGGTCAGCACATCATAATTTCTTTCATGCGCAATAATTGCTGCAGATACAAAAAAACAGCACACAATTATTCTCAACCAGATGCCATACCCCTCAGGGAACTGATCAGGCCCCATGAGAAGCAAGGCCACACAAATATAAGAAGCGGATAAAGGCACATCTCCTCCCGTCGTGATCAGCACTGTTTCGCACGCTACTCTCCCGTATCGACAGCGGCAATATCCCAAAAAGTCTATGCAAAACGGTCTGTCAGGACAGATGCATATGCGGTCGAAATGGACAATCGCGCCTAGAGCCGACACTTCAAAAGTTCGCCAGTCCGGACGACAGCATCTGCAAAGCATGCGGCTTCATCAATACCTGGTCCATACGGTAATAAAACAACTAATTCCAGCCGGCTAACAAAATCCTTGCGTTGCGCTCTCAAAACTCGACTCATCAGTTCAGCGAAATATTGAACAAAACCGCAACATAATTCACCGCGCAGAATCACTCACCTCTGAACCGGCCGGATCAAAACGCACATGGACGCGCCTGCCTGTCCGCAAGTTATGACCAGCAGCATGAAATAATTTATCAGCTTCCTTTAGACATCATGTATTGACCTGCCGCACCTCAAAAGACGCGGATTAAACTTGATGTTCCGTAAAACCACAGGCTCAGAGCCTAAACTGAGGGGATAGGTCATAAACAGGCTTAGGAAATTCGCCGGACTGAATGTACACAAATAAACGATAGCGATATCCGTTGCCGAAGCTACCGGTGGCAAAGTGCGCTACCTTGGCGAGATAGCCAATACGCCGGAAGCAATTGAGAGGCCGGTCAAGCAGATCCGGAAACGCGGCGCGGATTTATCTTCCTGCTACGCGGCGGGGCAGGTGAGTTGACGGCAGTCTGAATGCAATCTGGCACTCAGGAAGCGGTGCGCGATTGACACGCGCACACGAAGACATGAAGCAGCAAAACAGCGCCTGATGGCGTTCCTGCTGCGGCACCGACGGCAAGAGCAACTGGACGCTTGCGCACTATCGCTGGATGAAAACGGTAAAGCTCGGCCACCCGGTACAGCAAATCGTCTCCCGGGAATATATCGACACGTTCAAGGCGATGAGCAAGTACGTCGAAGCGCTCGACAAGCAAATCGAGAGCGCAGCAACCGAATCGGTGTCATGGCCGGTGGTTGAAAGACTGAAGGCGTTGCGTGGTGTTAACTTGCTGACGGCTACAATGATTGTAGCGGGAATTGGTAATTTGAGGCGCTTTACCAGCGCACCGCAACAGCTGGCATATCTGGGTGTCGTGCCCGGCAAGCATTCCAGCGGTTGCCCAAGTCGCGCGGCAGTATGACCAAGACCGGCCCATGTACGCCGGGCACTGCCTGAAATGCAGTAATTTTCTTTCCGCGAACGTGCAAAAAGTCGGGTTACTGCAAATGTTACTGCATATTTTGTGCGCCAGTATAGGTATTCGCAGGAATGATATGGACGTAAAAAACCCCATGAAGCTATATGAAACAAGGTATTAAAGTACGTTACAGGATTACTTAAAGTAATAACTGGTGCCCAGAACCGGAATCGAACCGGTACGGAGATCGCTCCCCGACGGATTTTAAGTCCGTTCACCAATCGTTTATTTATATGCTTTATATACATTATTATTAGTTTATGTCACACTCTTGTCACACAAGCATGTAAATCAAGGGTAAACATGGGAACAATTCGAACTCGCGGCGATGGGCAATTTCAGGCGCAAATCCGCTTAAAAGGGCATCCGGCTGTTAGCAAGACTTTTTCGAACCGGCGACTGGCTGAACAGTGGGTGACCGTCACCGAAGCCGATATGCTGCGCGGGGAATTTATCCCGCGCAAAGCTGTCGAGGTTATAACGCTTGAGAAATGCCTATCAAAATATGCAGAAGAACGCAGTGCTGGGAAAAAAGGCGAAAAGCAGGAGTTAGTCAGAATCAACAAGCTAAAGCTACATCCATTGGCGAAAAAGCCCGTTTCACAGATTACAGTTGATGATATTGAAGACTATATTTATGCACGTAGAAAAGACAAGAGCCAGCGCAACCCACTGGCGACTGTGAGTGACGCAACGATCAGGCTTGAAGTCATGCTCTTGTCCGCCGTTTTTGAGGCAGCAAAATCCAAGAGGTGGAATTATTGCAGGACAAATCCCGTGCGAGATATTGATCAAGACGCAAAGCTCGGCAAGTCGTCAGAACGAGTGCGGCGGCTTATTGGCGATGAAGAGCGAGACCTACTTACTGCGCTTGATAAGCGATGTAGAAATCCTGATATCCCGTTAGTCGTCCGCTTGGCGATTGCCACTGCCGCGAGGCAGTCAGAACTTATCGGCAAAGAAAGTACAAGCACGCGCCCAGCCTCACTCGGCTTGTGCTGGGATAATATTAATCTGACGCAAAGGTCGGCAAAGCTAATTGATACCAAAAATGGAAAAGATAGAATCATTCCACTGGGCGACAGCGCACTCGTGCTGCTGTCCGCCCTCCCCCGCCCGATAGCAGGAGGAAGAGTCTTTAAAGTGACTAAAGATGGTCTAATTCGGTCATTCGCTGCCGCCTGTGTGGATGCTAAGATAGATAATCTGAAATTTCACGACTTAAGGCATGAGGCCACCAGTCGCATGGTAGAAGCAGGTTTGTCATTACTGGAAATTCAAAGCGTTACCGGACACAGCAATGCTGAAATGGTTAAACGATATACACATCTTGATACGTTGAAGCTAGCCAAAAAAATTGGGTAAAGATAAAGATGGGCTTACGTGTGCGGTGATTCAACGATAGGAATACTCATGACCCAAGTGATAAATACAGTGTCATCGGATTATCACGGCAGGGTGTAAATCCGTAATGCTCATAGAATGATTTTGCATCCTCTCCCTTTGCATCGACTACCAGCGCATACGCGGCGACATGCTTTTTTGCTTCTAAGCAACGCTCAACAGCACACCCAATTAGGAGTCTCCCTAATCCACGATTGCGATGGTCCACATGTGATGCCAAACGTCCCAGACGAAAACACGGCACCGGATAACGCGGCAATTTTTGTTGTATACGCTCATCCATTTGAACAATATCAATTTGCGCTGCGCTCAAACTATAGTAACCCAGTATGGTTTTGGGCATGTCCGTGTCGATCAACACCCGTACCACGGCAATACCTTTCTTGCTTTGCTGGACAGCGAAGCGATAAAGGTAATCATCCAGTTCAACAACACCGGAGGTGAAGGATTGGCGATCGTGGCGGTGTGGGTCGAGAATTTGCTCTTCAAGCACGCCGTATCTTTCGCGAAACATTCAAGGCATTTTGTAACGCAACGTTTGGCGTAAACGTTCCATTAAGAGCCATCGTAAACTCATGAAAATCTTGAGCTGACATTGTGATGCGGGATTCCCGATCTAACAGTTCACGCGCCTTTTCTTTAGCGGCCGAACGCACGAATGCAGCCATCGTAGTGCCCAATAATGCTGCAGCGCGAGAAACAACATCCTTTTCTTCCACATCCATTTTCAAATCAAATCGAGCGCCAGTAGACATAACAACCTCATAAAGTACGGTAAAATTACGTATACGGCAATATACCGTACATTAAGCTAATCAGCAAGAATCACAGATCTTTAAGATATTCCAAGCAATTAATATTGCAATGAGCATGCAACTTACAGAGTGAGATGTTCAATATGCGTGCTAATCGCGACCATCAAGGTATCTATCAGATTAAACCTGCTGCCTCGCCTTAACTCAAGAGTTCACGGGATACCGGCAAACAGACTTATGTTCGCAACAGCTTAAAAAACCGCATCGTGGTCACCTACATTTACAGGAATAATTTGCCCATCCTGTATCAGCAATTCCAGCGTAATGCGATACGACACATTGATGGAAACGGAATGTATGCCTTGTAACTTTCCGCTCAAGGCGTGCAAGCGCAGCGATGGATGAAACGGATTGGCCTCCAGCAACTGCAATGTTTTCAAATATTGCGGCCGCAGATCAGGATGCTTTTTTAACCAGCGCTGTGCACGGCGATTGTATGCATCAGTAAAAACCAACACATAACTCATGCCAGTTGTTCCAACCTTGCCAAATGCACCTCCGCAGATTCCTGCACAAAACGTCCTGCGGCAATATCAGCACGGGTTTCCGCCAGAGCGGCTTCCAGTTCACATTCACGCAAGTAGTTATATTGTGCGATCTCCATCACCACAAAACGATCTTTTCCGCGCACCGAGACAATCGCCTCAGAATGGTTGGCCAACATAGCTTCGATGACTGCCACTCCTTTTGTTTTTAATTCATTGGCGCTGATGTGTGACATAAAACACTCCTAATCCAATATTAGGACCCATTTAATCACGCGATTGATAGCATTGTAAAGCGTGCGATTAAACTTACACTCGCATACCTCAACCATCCCATACGGAACTACCTAAACACCAATCTGATAATAATCAGCCTGCATGTTCAAGACACATCGACAAGCTCATGCGAGTTCACTGCCCGCCCACTATGTTCTAACGGCAAATCGAAATCCGGTATTCAATGCCAGACCGGTAGTTCAACCGTTTATGATTTTATGATTGATTTCTGCCGCGCAAATCCTCTCGATATTTCTCATCGCCATGCTATTCTATGCCTCAGAAGAAACGTGCACCATGCGTTACCGACATTACAGAAACTGGCCCTACTTAAATAATGAGCGCTACAAAGAAAAGCAGGAAATACGATGT
>FZPY01000018.1_pt1 | contig 170002 bp, 150 predicted proteins | sample 1534801 | NCBI WGS metagenome assembly FZPY01 (sample SAMEA104161950, study PRJEB21768) | metagenome | isolation source: underground water | reverse complement strand
AAAGCGGCTTAGGCTTTAAACGCAAGGTTTCCACTTAAGAAATGGAAAAAACTGTCCAGTTAGGCGGTGCCACCTCTCTTCGCCAAGTCAGCCGTATCACTATAAATTTTAACTTATGTCACGTAAAAAAATTAGCCATTGAGCTTTAATTGTTTCTTTTCCAAAATATCTAATTGCCGAAGATCGACCTGCGTTCGAAATACGCTTGGCTAATTCTTTATCGTTCATCAGGGTGCGAATAATTTCTTGCAAATCGTTAATGCTATCAGCATAAAATCCATCTACACCGTAAGTGATCAAACTCGGTATTTCATACAGTTTTTCATCTGGGAAACGATCGTGCATCAGTTTTGAGCCTAAGGCTACGACAGGGATCCCCGTCATCCATGCCTCAATGAAACCTAAAGTGTAGCTGGCAGGAAAAGTCCCCGTATATAAATAACAACAATTTGTCCGCAGAGCTTTTTTTAAATCCTCGTAAGGAACTTCACCCATGCTGATCGCTCCGGCATCCTCATTGCCGGGGCCAAATAGCTGCATCGAAAATGGCTGCGCTATCTTTTTGAAAATGTCGTAATGACAAGCATCGGCTCTTAGGGGCATATATTGAGCAATTGTCATTACGGTTTTTACATCACTCGACCATCCGTCATACTCATTGGGGTCTTTATAGAATCTGATAGTTGCATCTCCACCTATGTATTTCGGTATAAATTTTTCCAGGGGTGAATAACGAATAATTTTTAATCCTTGCTGTCGGTATGGCGCAAGTTGATTCTCAATATGAACGCTGGATTGGCCTATAGTCCTCCAGATAACTGTTTTGTGTTTCATTGCCTCCCAGTTGAGGGTGACCCATTGGGGAAGATGCATGATGATGATGACATCAAAACGATCCACAAAGTCGCGAGTCAATTCATCTTTATTAGCTGGACCCCGTTTTCCAAAGGAATTGAAGGCTTGAAGATCAGCTACTTCAGCCTCACTTGCTAGATGCTGACCAATTCTTAGCGAAGGCCGGCCTTGATTTTGTTCATCGACGTAATCGCCAGGCGAAAATACATGATGGCCTATTTCTCGAAGCAGACTCACTTCGTCATTTTCTAAAATTGAATGGCATGAAAGATAAAGAATCCGCAGCGGCGCACTAAAACCAAGCTTGCGGGAAATCGAACGTGCCAACTGGGATAAAATTTTCATTTTTAATTATTTGCTTTTAGCAGTAACTGATTCGAATTGCAAGTTCAAATATCAAATCTTGTTGGGAGTTGCTCTCTAAGATTTAATTAATACTATTGTATCGGAAATTGTCAATCGTAAGCACTCCACTTTTCAAAGTTAAATTTTTGAGGCGTCAACTAGTCTGATACCATGGGGTATAATGAAAAAAGTTTTTACATTTTAAAATCATCTATCAACTATGGACATCCAAAAGTACATCGAATCTCTTCCTTTTGATCCTGATCTCAAGCGACGGATTGCCATGACCTATAGTTGTAAAGATTGCGAAGCTATACCCAAAATTGATAATGCGGGTGAGACCTTCCATGAGAAGGACTACCGCTATCAACTCATGCACAATGGCCTCAGAGTGATTGAGGACTGTTACCACGGAAAAGGTACAACTGAAATTATCCGTCTCTTGCAGGGACACCATGAACCGCAAGAAGAAAAGGCTTTTCACGAAATCCTCAAATATCTCCCGCCTCATGCAGTCATGGTTGAATTGGGCAGCTACTGGTCTTATTACTCCCTGTGGCTCCAAAAAAGCATCCCAACAGCCAATAATTACATGATCGAGCCAGACCCGAGCAACATCGAGGTCGGAAAAAAGAATTTCGAGATCAATCAGATGCACGGAGAATTTTTCAATGCATTTATTGGCAGGACATCATCACCCCCCACCCCATTTCATTGTGAAAGCGATAATGTTGTGCGCATGATTCCTCAAGTCTGTGTGGATGACTTTGTAAACACTAATAAGATTGAACACATCGATTTACTTTTTGTAGATATACAAGGGTATGAGTACCAAATGCTGGAAGGATCGATCAGAAGCATCCAGGAAGGAAAAATTCGATTTCTATTTATTTCCACCCACCACCACCTCATTTCGAATGACCCCATTATTCATCATCGATGCCTGGATTTTTTAAAAAAACATAATGCTCATATTATCGTCTCACACTCAGTGGCTGAGTCGTACAGCGGGGATGGGCTGATTGTTGCTTCCTTTGCAGAAGATGATCGCAAAATTCCGGAAATTCAGATCAGCAGGAATTACCCAACTAATAGTCTTTTTCGTGAAGTCGAGTTTGACCTTGATGATGCGCGCCAAGAAATCAAAGGTATCAGAGATCAACTCCAGATTTCCCAACAAATGGTCTTGGCTCAGCAAAATGAAATAAATTTAATTATGCATTCTAAAACATGGAAGTTAGCCAATTGGATGCGCAAGCTCTACCATTGGGTTAGAGCGTAAATAGTTTCATAAATTAAGTTAAAGCTGCCAGTATTTTTGGATCTATCAGGCTCCATTAGTTTCTCTAGGTTAATGCCGTTCCAAGAGCGAAATTGAAGCAGTTTTTTAAAACTCTCTGCTTAGTGTGCAAGTTTTTAAAATTTATGATACAGATTCTATCTCTGATGGAAAATCGGCTTGACACGATTCAGAACCACCCTGTTTTGTAACTCGCACCCGCAAAATATGTTACTGCAAAAAAAACATATGCTCAATGTCGCAAAGAAATACGAAAGAGTTCTCCTGGTACTGCTTTTTATCTGGGTTATTTACAACTTAGCTGTGTTGTTACAGACAGGGTTTATTGGTGATGATGCATATAACTCTCAGATCAAGGGTGCGATTCTACAACAGGGTATTTCGTTAAATGATCGAATATTGGTTGAAATCGAAGGCTGGATAAAAGGTTCAGGTCGTTTTTTGGTTTTGGTTTGGTATATGACTTATGGTATTTACTATGTTACTCAAAACACCGTAATCATTAAAGCGATAACGATTGCAATAATTCTGGGTGGAATTTTATTTTTTTATATTTTCTCAAAGCGGGAAACTGGTTCTTCAGATTTAGCGCTGCTGGCATGTTTTCTCATACCAGTTTTTTTTCAGTTCAGGCTTTGGCACGATCCCATACTGCTCTTTACATTTTTAATTCCAATTATTTTCATGCTGACGATGGGTGCGTTGGTGCTGTTCCAGAAATATCTCGATCGTGAAGGGCTGCGCTATTATTTTATCTCTGCTGGCATGTATCTCATGGCGCTTTTGATGTATGAGGTCGCATATCCTCTTTGCTTATTATTTTTAGCAATCGCATACGTTCGCAGCCGCAACATGATTAAGGCAATTAAACAAAGTTTGCCTTTCACTGTGCCTGCAGGATTGCTTCTTGCTGCCTCAGCAGTTATTAGATTGAGTTTGAATAGTAATAAATTAATACAGTCGACCTATCCTGGTGCGGACCTACACCTTGATCTGGATAAATTAATTTCAGCATTTGAAATTCAAACAAGTTCAACGATTCCTTTAATCTACTATTTTTTTAATAAAGAGCATCTTGCTACTAAACTTTATAGCATAGACTATTTGGTTTTAACATTATTTTGGTGCGGAATTGCAATACTCATTTACAAGATAGGGACAAGTTCGTTAGCACCGAAGTTCGCCAGTTGGGTTACGAGCGGAGTTCTGTTGTTGTTCCTTCCAGCAGCATTGAGCAGCTTGTCAGGACACCAAGTCGAACTTAATCAAGCAGGTTATGGATTTGGTTATATTACTGTTTATATACAATATTTTGGACTGTGTGCTCTCATTGTCGCCATTGTTGTTTTTATTGCCAGAAAAATTAAAGGGGGGGGGGTAATCATACTGGCGATTGTCGTAAGTGCGGGAATTACGGTCGTTGCAGCAAAGAACCTCAAGTTGAATCGTGCCGTTGCCCTAAAAACGAATGTAATAAATGTCTATCCGCGACATTTATTGAAAGCGGCACTAGAGGCCGGGATAGCTGATGATATGAAAGATGGTGCATTTCTGTTTCGCATTATGCGTTATCCGTCAGATTGGATGTGGTTTTATTCCACTGTCACGGGTAAAAAGTTTGAGGTCTGTGACTTGTCCGATACGGCGAACTATAAGGCTTGCATTGCGAAGATTCAGTCTGCACAAGTCACTCACGATGTTTTACAAAGTGGCGTACATGGAGGAATTGAAGTGCTAGACCTAAGTATTCAGCCAGTTTGGATATTGAGTTATAACTTCGAAAAGAAAGCAGGGAAAACAGGGCGCGTAATTTTAGGCAAAGTTGATCGTCTCGTGCAAAATAGCCAATCAAAGTCTCCTGTTCAAATTATCGTCAGCCGAATAAAAGTTTACGACCTGCAACGAAATGCAGTCCAAAAATTAAATTTTGAAGATGCGCCGGTTAATTTTTTAAAGATAGTCGCTGAGCAAACAACGGACATGAGTGAAGTGGCCCCGCTTAACCATGTGGCTTTGCTGGCAAGTGATATTGGTGTTGAATGGCTGGGAAAAGTCTATGCCCGCGAAGGTACCGACAACAGCAACCTGCACTGGTCGTCGGGAAGTGCGACGCTCATGTTACATAATCTGACCGATAAACCAAAGCGGGTTGTTCTGACAATGGGCCTTGGGACGCCGACTACTCCAGCCTCAAAATTGTCAGTTGAATATGCCGGGAAAACTGAAATACTGACTCTGGGTCAAACCCCCATTACATATTCAAAAACACTCCTTCTCACACCCGGTTCGACAGAGATAAAATTCACTTCAGATGCCAAGCCTATTCAAAATGGTGACCCAAGAAATATTGTGTTTGGTATCTTTAATTTTAAAATAAATGATATATCGATAATCAGTACAACACACAATTAAATCTACAAATTTGATTTTAGTTTTTGATGGTCACAGATGAGGTCTAAGCATGAGGGGATATAGTAATTCTTATTTGGTAATTTATATATCACTGGCAAGTGCCGTCGCTGCATTGGTATTCACAAAAAGTACCCATCTTGGTAGCGCCATTCAAAGTTCAATACCATTTGGAGATTTGTGGATTTCCTTAATTATATTAATTGTGGCATGCTTTGCTGCCTCTAGCTTGGTAAAAATATCCAAACAAAGAACATATTTTTTTTCCATACTAGCATTTTGGTTGCTGATAATTGGAGTCTTGATAAAATTATCGTTGAATCATGCCTTCGAAATTTATTACGCAGACTACGCAAACAGCGGACCCTCAAGGCGACTTTTATATACTTCGTTCACGGCTTGGGCTGTATCTCTGGCAGGGTGTACGTTGCTAATTTTTTCGCTTCGTCCACCAACATTATTGGAAAGAATAACTGCAAAATACAAACTTCATTATCTGTTGATTATACTGGCGATTCTTGCAGCATTAACCGCGTCAGACTTTAACTTACTAGTAGAATCCTCACCATACACTGAAAATACAGTTAATTTTGGTGTCGTACTAATGCCAATTATTAATGTTTTTTTTGGTGCTTTGCCGCCGCTAGATGTTCAAAGTCAGTATGGCCTGTATGCCTACTTTATGGTACCAATCCTTAAGGTTATCGGTCTTAATGTGTTTAATATATCACTGATTTTTGCTATATTGTTCTTTGTGTGTTTCATTGGCATTTACTATTTTACCTATTCTTTGACCGGTAGTGCGCTCGTAGCATTTGCAACGATGATTGCATCGTTCTATCTAAACACAAGTTTTGGAAACATATGGCCTGGAGAGCTATATTTTCAATTTCGTCCAATAAGAATGCTGGCACCGTGTTTGGCGCTGTTCTTCTTTGAGATTTATTCTTTTAAACAAAGTAATTTAAGGCGAATTTTTGTGCTTGTTTGTTTAAGTATTCTTGTGTTGTGGAATCTGGATAGCGGTGTTCCTACCCTGGCGGCATTTGTTGTTGCTAGTATGTTTAATCAATATTTTGCTCATAATGAGAGTGCTACACAACGGATTAAAGCCTCCATGTATCTTGCCTTCGAAGGAGTTTTTATTCCTATTATTGTGTTGTTGGTTTTCTCACTTACATTGTTCATTCTCAAAAACGAATGGGTCACGCCCGCTATGTTATTAGAACCGCAGTTACGATGGCGTGCGGGAACGGGATTTTTTTCAGGTTGGTCTCAAGCGATCATATGGCCGACTTTAATTTACTGTATTGGGGTTGCGTTAGCTATCACCAGAGGTATCGCCGGGCTATGGGGAAAACAGGAATTTGGTTTGTTACTAGTAGCGTTGTTAGGCATAGGCATCTCAACGTACGGGACGCTTAGTCCGCAGGCGGCTGCACTTACTACATATCTGATGCCTGTTATATTAGTGCAATTTGCTTTATTTTTCTCAAGAAAAATTACGGGTTTTGGCGCCACTCGAGTCGCACGTAGTTATGGTTTTTTTGTACTAATCCTATGTTTATTACCGGTAAGTTTTTTGGTCACAACTTTTATATTTCATATCCGGAATAATTACAGCTATACAGGAATACCAACGGTATGGGAAATCCTTCACCCTTCAAACACAAATAGCAAAGTGCTTTGGGAGATTCCAGGGAAGACCAGTGCTGAAGTTGATTATGTAAAGGTTAAAGATCTTACAGGTTTAGCGCCCATAGTGCCACCTTGGGTGCAAAAAGCGAACTGGTTAAAAAACTTAGATTATTTAACATTACCCCCGAATAAAGGGAAAGTATTCATTGCTTCCATGCATGATCATTTCTTGTACGCGGCGATACAACAAGCGAGCCCTATTCGAATAGTAAATTTTTATCACATTCCAATTTACAATAATTGGCCATTGTTATACCAAAAAATCAAGGCGAAGGATTTTGATTATATAGTCATTGATCAAACATATTTCCTACGTAATGGAGATGCTGCCGGCCCAGTGAGCTTTGACAATTTTATTCATTTGATGGATATAAACTATTATAAGGTCGCCGAAAAGAATATTGGTTACGATTGGAATTACCCGCTGTGGAAATCTTCTACTATCTCTCTTTATAAGGTTAGATAGTTATAACGTCGCCAACCTGATGGTTTGAAACTTGCATTTTTTGTCGTCTAAATCGTTATTTAGACAATACAGCCTGTTGTGTTGCGGTAGTGTTTTACCCGAGCCAATAACGTTCCTTTATGAGGCTTTTACTGTTCAAAGTTAGAACTTTTATTCTGATATTTGTGTTGCAATTTCATCGATATGGTTTTTGGATAACTTACTTATTGCTCGGAAAATTGAAAATCGCTAGTATCAACACAGTTCCGTGGAAGACTAAAGTTGGTGGGGTATCAGTGGAAAATACCATATATCACTTTTTTTGTGTGGAAAATTATCTCGATAGTGCTTGATTTGTATTAAAATACAAATTTTTTAGCTTTTGAAATTTTTCAATCAACTTACAAATAGGCTGGGCGTAAATGAAAGCAGTGATACTTGCAGGAGGTCTTGGGACGCGGATCAGCGAAGAGACTTCGACGCGGCCGAAGCCGATGGTTGAAATTGGTGGCAAACCCATACTGTGGCACATCATGAAAGGTTATTCCGCGCACGGCATCAACGAATTCGTGGTGTGCTGCGGCTACAAAGGCTATGTCATCAAGGAATATTTCGCCAACTACTTCCTGCACATGTCGGACGTGACCTTCGACATGCAGAACAACCAGATGGAAGTACACCAGCGTTACGCCGAGCCGTGGAAAGTGACCCTGGTGGATACCGGCGAAGACACCATGACCGGCGGACGTTTGAGGCGCGTAGCCGAATATGTAAAGGATGAAGACGCATTCTGTATGACCTATGGCGACGGGGTGAGTGACGTTAACATCACCGAACTGATCGCTTTTCACAAGGCGCAGAATGTAAAGGCAACCTTGACGGCGACCTTGCCGCCGGGCCGCTTCGGCGCGTTGGATATGGTCGGAAACAAGGTCAACAGCTTCCGGGAAAAGCCGCATGGGGACGGCGCAATGATCAACGGTGGTTTTTTTGTGCTGTCCCCTGAAGTCATTGATTATGTTGTCGATGACAAAACAACCTGGGAGCGCGAACCGATGGAGCGGCTGGCGGAGGACGGGAATCTGGCTGCGTTTCATCATAACGGTTTCTGGCAGCCGATGGATACCTTGCGCGACAAGATGCACCTTGAGGAGTTGTGGCAATCAGGAAAAGCGCCGTGGAAGGTCTGGAAATGAACACGGCTTTCTGGCAAGGTAAGCGCGTCCTGCTGACCGGACATACCGGCTTCAAGGGAAGCTGGCTGTCGTTGTGGCTGCAGTCCTTGGGCGCGCAGGTGGTGGGTTTCGCGCTGGCACCGCCGAGCAATCCGAGCCTGTTCGAGGTGGCGAATGTGGGTGCGGGCATGACCAGCATTATCGGCGATATCCGTGACTTGGCACATTTGCGCGCGGTGTTCGTAGAACATCAGCCTGAGATCGTGATACACATGGCAGCACAGGCGCTGGTGCGTTATTCCTATGTCGAGCCGGTTGAGACCTATTCAACCAACGTGATGGGCACGGTGAATCTGCTGGAAGCGGTGCGTATGGCGCCTGGCGTAAAAGCGGTGGTGAATGTCACCTCGGATAAGTGTTACGAGAATAAAGAATGGGCATGGGGTTATCGTGAAAATGAACCCATGGGCGGTTTCGATCCTTACAGCAACAGCAAGGGGTGTGCTGAACTGGTGGCCTCGGCTTATCGCAGCTCTTTTTTTAATGCCGACAAATATCATGAACATGGCGTGGCGCTGGCTTCGGCCCGTGCCGGTAATGTGATTGGCGGCGGCGACTGGGCTGAAGACCGCTTGATTCCCGATATCATGCGCGCAATTTCCGAAGGTCGTCCTGTCAACATCCGCAATCCGCACGCCATTCGTCCGTGGCAGCATGTGCTCGAACCGTTGTCCGGCTACCTGTTGCTGGCACAAAGGCTTTATGAAGAAGGCGCAGTCTTTGCAGAAGGCTGGAACTTCGGCCCCAACGACGAAGACGCCAAGCCGGTGCAGTGGATCGTTGAGCAACTGACACAAGCCTGGGGGGGCGGCGCAAGCTGGGTTGTGGATGGCGGTAATCATCCGCATGAAGCGCATTATCTGAAGCTGGATTGTTCCAAAGCCCGCGCGCAGTTGAACTGGCATCCGAGATGGCGTCTGGATGAAACGCTGGGGAAAATCGTGGCATGGCAGCGTGCCTGCAAAAACAAAAAGGACATGCGCGCAATCACGCTGCAGCAAATCAGCGCATATAGCGCGTAATTCGCAAAAAAATATTTGACATGAACATCGCCGAGGTTGGTATGGAAAAAGAAAACATCAAGCAGCAAATACTGAGTCTGGTTGAACAATACAGTGCGCTGCAATATGCAGACAAGATTTTTACCGCAGGTACGTCGGTTGTACCGCCTTCCGGTAAGGTAATCGGCGCACCTGAACTCAAAAACATGGTTGAGGCTTCGCTGGACGGCTGGCTGACGACAGGTCGGTTCAACGAGGCCTTCGAGAAACGCTTTGCTGAATTTGTCGGCGTACCTTATGCGCTGACCACCACTTCCGGTTCATCAGCGAATCTGCTGGCCTTCACGGCGCTCACATCGCACAAGCTGGGTGCGCGTGCGCTAAAACCGGGCGATGAGGTGATCACGGTTGCGGCAGGCTTTCCGACCACGGTGAATCCGATGTTGCAGAACGGCATGGTGCCGGTGTTCGTGGATGTGGATATTCCAACCTACAACATCAATCCTGACAAGATCGCCGCTGCGATCAGCCCGAAGACAAAAGCCATCATGGTCGCGCACACGCTGGGCAATCCCTTCAATCTCGACACCGTGATGGCGCTGGCTGAAAAGCATAATCTCTGGGTGATCGAAGACTGCTGCGATGCACTGGGTTCGACTTACAATGGGCAGCATGTCGGCACCTTCGGTCATATCGCCACCTGCAGCTTTTATCCTGCGCACCACATCACCATGGGTGAGGGCGGCATGATCTTCACCAAAGACCGTGACCTGCGCACCATCATTGAATCCTTCCGCGACTGGGGACGCGATTGCTACTGCGGACCGGGCTGCGACAACACCTGCGGCAAACGCTTCGGCCAGCAGCTGGGTACGCTGCCAATGGGTTATGATCACAAGTACACCTATTCGCATCTGGGCTATAACCTCAAGGTAACCGATATGCAGGCCGCCTGCGCCCTGGCACAGATGGACAGGTTGCCGGGTTTTATTGCTGCGCGCAAACAGAACTTCACTTACTTGAAGAATCGCCTGCAATCGTGCGAAGAATTTCTGATCCTGCCGGAAGCGACCGCAGGCAGCGAGCCTTCCTGGTTCGGTTTTCCGGTCACTTTGCGCGAAGCGGCAGGCATCGACCGCGTCGAACTGTTGAAATATCTGGATCAAAACAAGATTGGCACGCGCCTGTTGTTCGCTGGTAATCTGACCCGCCAGCCGTATTTCGAGGGACGCACCTATCGCATCAGCGGTGAGCTTGCCAACACCGACAAGATCATGAACGACACGCTCTGGATCGGTGTGTATCCGGGCCTGACCGAGGAAATGCTGGATTTTGTCTGTGAGAAGATCGAAGCGTTCTTGGGTGTAAACTTTTAAGCTAGTAAAAGACAGGATACGCATTGAAAGCTTCTGACGCCGTTGCCAAATTTCTGATCGCCCACAAGGTTCAAACGTGTTTTGAACTGGTGGGCGGCATGATCACTCACCTGCTGGACAGTTTTGCCGAATCTGGGCAGTTCAACATCGTCTCGATGCACCATGAGCAATCTGCAGCCTTTGCGGCGGAAGGTGTCGCCCGGCACAGCATGGGTAAAACCATTGCGGTGGCGATGGGCACCAGCGGGCCGGGCGCGACTAACCTGTTGACCGGTATCGGCAGTTGTTGGTTTGACTCTGTTCCGTGCTTGTTCATCACCGGGCAGGTCAATACACGTGAACTCAAAGGCGATCGTGCTATCAGGCAACAAGGCTTTCAGGAACTGGATATTGTCTCTGTTGCGCATACGTTGACCAAATATGCCGTGCGGGTGGATGATGCAAAAGTCTTGTTGCCGGAACTGCACAAGGCGCTGTCGATGGCGTTGAGTGGCAGACTGGGGCCGGTGCTGCTGGATATTCCCAACGATATACAGCGTGCCGAGATTTCCGACGAGTTGCTTGAGCAGTGGCTGAACATACCGCTGCAAATCAGTGCAGATTCGCAGATCAGCCCGATTGAACTGGAGCAGCTGAAAACCTTATGTCAAACAGCACAACGTCCGTTGATCTGTATTGGCGGCGGCGCACGCTGGGCCGATGCGATGGACGCATGGCTGCTGGCGGCGGATGCGCTGGGCATCCCGTATGTCGCGACACTGATGGGTCATGAACGTGTGGTTGCGCGCCGCAACTACTTCAACATGATCGGCAGTTACGGCAACCGTGAAGCCAACTGGGCGGTGCAGCACTGTGATTTATTGATTGTCATCGGCGCGCGCCTTGATGTAAGGCAGACAGGCTCAGATGTGGAAGACTTTGCCCGTCAGGCCAAAGTGGTGCAGATCGACATCGATCCGGCTCAGTTGGCTAATCGGGTTCAGGCTGATCTGAATATCTGCGCGACCGCTGAGAATTTGTTTCAAAGTTTCGCCCTGCACGCAGAGCGTTTCCCGAATATTGACAAGAATTGGCTGGCCGAGCTGACTCAACAACGCGACCGTGCTGAGCCAAATGAATATGCCGACTGGGAGATCAGTCCCAGCGAATTGTTCAAGCAATTGAATCGCAGTCTGGCCAAGCACCCTGTCGATTACGTGTGCGATGTCGGCAATCACCAGATGTGGGCGGCGCAAAGCCTGCGCCTGTTGCCCGATCAGGCTGTTCATTACAGCGGCGGCATGGGTGCGATGGGATTTGCGTTGCCTGCAGCCCTTGGTGTCGCGATTCAGTCACAGAACAAGGTTGTGGTGATCACCGGCGACGGCAGCCTGCAAATCAACATTCAGGAACTGGATACCTTGAATCGTTTAGGTCTGGATATGACCATCATCGTGATGAACAACGCGGTATTGGGCATGGTCAAGAATTTCCAGGACATGTATTTCGACGGTCGCGACCAGTCGACCAAGAAAGGCTACAGTAGCCCCTCATTCACCGACATCGCAAAGGCTTACGGCATTGAGGCATATCGTGCCGTGGATGCGGCGGATATGGCGCGCGTTGTGGCGCTGATTGCCGGTCACAAAGGCCCGTTGTTGATCGAACTGATGATGGAAGGTGCAACCGAATGCCGGCCGCGCCTAGCCTTCGGCTCGAAGCTGGATGAACAGTTTCCCAAGCTGAACGGTTAAATAGTTTATGACGAACATCGCCATCCTCGGTGCAACCAGCCAGATAGCCCGTGACCTGATCGTCTCAATGGCTGCGGCAAATGACAAGCTGTTGCATTTGTTTGCGCGCCGCCCGGCAGAGGTTGAGCGTTGGCTGACCTCGGTCGGGCTGGCGGGACGCTATCAGGTTGACGAGTTTGCTGAGTTTGCCGAACATGAATTCGATGCGGTGATCAATTTCGTCGGGGTCGGCAATCCGGCACAGGCCGTAACAATGGGCAATACGATCTTTGAGGTTACCCTGCACTTCGATGAGATGGTGCTGGACTACCTGAAGACACATCCTGCCTGCCGTTACCTGTTCTTGAGCAGCGGTGCCGCTTACGGTTCCAGCTTCAATAAACCGGCGGACCGCGATACCGTCGCTACAGTGGCGATCAATCATCTGGCGCCGCACGAATGGTACGGGGTGGCGAAGCTGCATGCGGAATGCCGGCATCGCGCACATCCTGAACTTTCTATCATCGATATACGCGTGTTTAATCATTTCAGTCGTACGCAGGACATTGAAGCGCGCTTTTTAATCACGGATATACTCAGGGCGATCCGCGATAAAACGGTGCTGAAAACGTCATCCGATTATATGGTGCGCGATTATCTGCATCCGTCCGACTTTTATGGACTGGTCAGTGCGCTGCTAGCAGCTTCGCCTGCCAATGCAGCCATCGATTGCTATAGTCGCGCGCCGGTCGACAAACCGGCTTTGCTGGCTGCCATGCAGGAGAAGTTTGGCTTACAGTACGAAATCGTGGACACTGCAGGGGTCAATGCGACGGGCAGCAAACCGCATTACTATTCCCTGAACACCAGCGCGGCAGATTTCGGCTATCAACCCGGTTTCACCTCATTGGATGGTGTCTTGATTGAAGTCGCAGAAACCCTGTCATATTACGGGGGCAGCACTGAAGCATGAATGAATCGCTTATTAAAACAGGTTTTTTTAGTCAGACCATAGCCAAATTTTTAGGCGTTGGTGTTCTCAATACGGTGGTTGGCTACGCAATCTATGCATTGTTAATTTTATTACATTTACCTTATCTTGCTGCACTTTTGATCGCGACCGTTGCGGGTGTGACTTTTAACTACTTTAGTATTGGGCGACTGGTTTTTAAATCCAATGGCGGATTGCATGTTCTGGCGAAATTTATGACTGCCTATAGTGTGGTGTATGTTGTAAACGCAGCCGCGCTGGCAGTATTGATTAAACAGTTACAGGTTGGCCCCTATATAGGGCAGGCTTTATGTGTGCCGCTGAGCGTGATTTTAAGTTGGCTATTGATGAATTACTGGGTTTATAAAAATGACTGCTATAGCAAAAAAACTGATTAGTATCGTAACGCCTTGTTATAACGAGGAAGATAATATTGACGAGCTGTATCAGCGCGTAGCCGCAGTAATGGCCGGACAACCTTACGATTATGAACATATTTGCATTGATAACTGCTCAACCGATGGCACTGTCAGAAAGATTAAGGAAATTGCCTCACGCGATAGTCATTTAAAACTAATCGTCAATGCTCGCAATTTTGGACACATCCGTTCTCCGTATTACGCCATCCTGCAGTCCAATGGAGATGCCTGCGTGCTGATTGCGTCCGACTTGCAGGATCCGCCGGAAATGATTGCGGAATTCATCACGAAGTGGGAACAAGGTTACAAAACGGTACTTGCAGTTAAACCGGAAAGTGAAGAACATTCAATCATGTTCGGGTTGAGAAAACTCTATTACCGCCTGATTACACGGATTTCAGAAGTTCCGTTAGTACAAAATGCGACCGGGGCCGGCTTGTTTGACCGTGCTGTTATTGATATTTTACGCAGTATTCAAGATCCTTATCCTTACTTCAGGGGCTTGCTGTGCGAAATTGGCTTCCCTATCGCAACGGTTCCTTTTAAGCAGCCAAGAAGGCAGAGAGGCGTCACCAGCAATAATTTCTATACGCTCTACGATATTGCCATGCTTGGCATTACTAATCATTCAAAAATCCCGCTTCGCTTGATGGCGATGAGTGGATTTTTGTTAGCTTTTTTGAGCCTCTTGGTTGCGTTATTTTTCTTAGTCGCCAAGCTAATGTTTTGGAATTCATTTCAGTTGGGAACGGCACCTATTCTTATTGGTATGTTTTTCTTTGGTGCAATTCAGGCGTTTTTCATTGGTATACTCGGTGAATATATAGGCTCTATTCATACCCAGGTGCGTAATATGCCGCTGGTAGTCGAGCTGGAAAGAATAAATTTTTAGTTCGGCTGGCATAATTTGAACGCTATTAATGCGTAATTAAACCAGCTTTGCTTATTTTAAATATTAAAGTGTTCGCTCAGCTGTCGCTACAGACGCTATAGCAAATTGACGTGGATTTGTAACATAGAATGGCCAGTAAGACGGAATGAGTACGCCTACAAACTGACAAAAAATGGAACGGATAAGGCTATTGAGAAGATTCCAGCTTTTTATAACGAGAAAGCAACCGAGTTTCCAGCGGCGAAAAAATTTACCGATTGCCTGCGCTGGAAATTTAGGTGGTTTCTGGATGAGAATTAGTTATTGTGCTTACTTACTCCTTTGCGATAGTGGTGGATGCACTGGTTCATGGTGTTGCTACACCGGAATATGTAACGTTACTCATAACGATTGTTGTCTTTGGTGGGATACAGCTAATTGGAATTGGCGTACTGGGTGAATATGTGGGAAGGGTATACATGAAGGTGAAGGGGCGACCTCCATATCTTATCGATAAAAACTATTAGCAATGAAATTAGTGAAACAGGAACTTCTAGGCAGTTTTATCGTTGAAATGAAAGTGGATTTGATAATGAAAAAAGCAATAATCACAGGCATTACAGGCCAAGACGGGGCCTACCTGGCGCAACTTTTGTTGGAAAAAGGTTATGCCGTTTACGGCACTTATCGCCGCAATAGTTCGGTTAATTTTTGGCGCATTGAGGAATTGGGAGTCGATAAGCATCCTAATTTACATCTGGTGGAATACGATCTCACAGATCTTTCATCTAGTATTCGCTTGTTGCAAAATACAGGTGCAACTGAGGTATATAACCTGGCTGCACAGAGTTTTGTCGGTGTTTCTTTCGATCAACCTTTAGCCACAGCAGGTATTACGGGGCTTGGTGCAGTTCATCTGTTAGAAGCGATTCGTATTGTTAACCCGAAAATTCGCTTCTACCAAGCCAGTACCTCGGAAATGTTTGGCAAGGTTCAAGCCATCCCGCAAATCGAGGAGACTCCTTTCTACCCGCGCAGTCCCTACGGTGTTGCTAAGCTTTATGCGCACTGGATGACGATCAATTACCGCGAAAGCTACGGAATATTTGCTGCAAGCGGTATTTTGTTTAATCACGAAAGCCCGCTGCGCGGACAAGAATTTGTAACTCGAAAAATTACCGACAGCGTTGCCAAGATCAAGTTAGGGAAGTTGGATGTGTTGGAGCTGGGTAATATTGATGCCAAGCGTGACTGGGGTTATGCCAAAGAATATGTCGAAGGTATGTGGCGTATGTTGCAAGCCGACGAACCTGACACCTTTGTGCTGGCGACTAACCGTACCGAAACGGTACGCGATTTCGTGCGGATGGCATTTAAAGGCGCGGGCATTTCAGTTGAGTTCATCGGTACTGCTGAAAGTGAAATCGCTGTTGATGCCAAGACTGGAAAAACGCTGATGCGCGTCAATCCCAAGTTTTATCGTCCGGCTGAGGTGGTGTTGTTAATAGGCAATCCAGTCAAAGCCAAGGCCAAGTTGGGTTGGGAGCCAAAGACCACGCTCGAGGAATTATGCCTGATGATGGTAGAGGCTGACTTACGACGTAACCAGCAAGGTTCTTCATTTTAATATGCGAATATTGCTGAGCGGTAGTGAAGGCTTTACTGGATATTACGTACGGCGAGAGCTTGAGGAAAACGGACATGAAGTGATTGGCTTGCAAGCGGATCTTTCTGATCCTGCCGCGGTTGATGAGGAAGTCTGCGAAATCCAACCTGAAGGAGTGATACATCTCGCGGCCATTTCGTTTGTGGGCCATGGCGATGCCAGCGACTTTTATCGTGTGAACTTGATTGGCACACGCAATTTGCTAGTGGCATTGGCGAAGCATGTGTCAAATATTCAGTGTGTGTTGTTGGCGAGTAGTGCCAATATATACGGAAATACGACGGAGGGTGTGATTAATGAAACGGTAGCGCCATCGCCAGTGAATGATTATGCGGTAAGTAAATTGGCGATGGAATACATGGCCAGATTGTGGATGGAAAAATTGCCTATCGTGATTACGCGTCCTTTCAATTACACCGGTGTGGGGCAATCGATCAGTTTCCTAGTGCCAAAAATAGTTGATCACTTTCGCCGCGGTGAGTCTGAAATCGAACTTGGGAATTTAGATGTGGCGCGTGATTTTTCGGATGTGCGTACGGTTGCGGTTATTTACCGGAAGCTTGTTGAGAATCATGCTGCTGGTGAAGTGTTCAATGTTTGTTCCGGAAAGGCATTTTCACTGTCTGACGTTTTAAGCATGATGTCAGAAATAGCGGGTTACGCCATCAAGGTTAAGGTTAATCCTGAATTTGTTCGAGCTGGTGAGGTCAAGTGTCTTGTCGGTAGTGCTGATAAGCTGGCGAGCCGTGTAGGTGAGCAGGATAGAATTCCTTTGCGATCGACGTTGGAATGGATGTATTCGGAAAAAGTATGAAGGTTATTCTGTCGATTGACCCGATTCGTTTCCCGCTGACCGGGATTGGTCGTTATACGTTTGAACTGGCTCGGCATCTCAAGACGTCGCCCGAGATCGATAATTTACTCTTTTTATCTGGCCACAGCTTTGCTGCAGAGCTACCCGTTTCCTCGCAAGGAGTCATTGCTGAATCATCAAATAAAATCAATTTTCGTCAGTTGATTCTTAAAAGTCGATTGGCTGTTGAACTCTACCGTTGTGTATCAGGTGTGAAAAAAAAATCTGTATTGCGCGGCTATGCAGATCATGTTTTTCATGGTCCGAATTTTTATTTACCATCGTTTGGTGGTCCAAGTGTGTGTACGATTCATGACCTTTCGATATTTACCTGGGCGCATTGCCATCCTCCCGAGAGAGTGAGGTATATGCGCAAAGAAATCGAACTCACGCTCAAGCGGGCGGACATGCTGATTGCTGATTCTGAATATACCAGACAGGAGATTGCCGCTTATTTCGGTTGGCCATTGGCGAAAATTCGTGCCGTTCCCTTGGCGTGTTCAGCAGATTTTAGACCGAGAAGTGATGATGAGTTGCTGGCAGTATTAACTAGGTTTGGTTTGCTCGTGAATGGCTATAGCTTGTACGTCGGTACTATTGAGCCACGCAAAAATCTTGAAGTACTCTTGGATGCCTATGCAATGTTACCTGTCGCTGTAAGGCAGCGCTGGCCGCTGGTGTTGACGGGGTTTCGAGGCTGGCGCAGTGAGCATCTGCACGCCCGGATTGAGGTTGCAATGGCAGAAGGTTGGGCGCGTTACCTGGGGTTCGTGGCTGCGGAGGAATTACCTTTGATCTATGCAGGTGCACGGCTTTTTGTTTTTCCCTCGTTGTATGAAGGTTTTGGTTTGCCAGTGTTGGAAGCGATGGCATCAGGCGTTCCTGTTGTGTGTTCCAATGCTTCGACGTTGCCTGAAGTGGCTGGAGATGCGGCGGCGATGTGCGAAGCGCAGGATGTAAATACATTAAGTCAGTTAATCGCCGCAGGTTTAGAGGATGAAGAGTGGCGAAGTGCTGCTAAGGTGAAGGGCCAGTTACGCGCGGCTGATTTTAGCTGGCAGCGCTGTGCCAGGGAGACAGTTGCCGTTTATCGTGAGGTGCTTTCATGAGCAGTGAGTCACCTAAGGTACTGCATTTTTTTAAGACTTATTATCCTGATTCATTCGGCGGCATTGAGCAGGCAATATTTCAGATGTGTAAAGGAACAGTTCCTTATGGATATACCAGTGATGTCCTGACACTCTCCGCTAATGCGCATAAAGAACCTATTGAAGTTTCCGGTCACCTTGTTCATCAGGCTCAGTTGGATTTACAAGTCGCATCAACCGGTTTTTCATGGTCTGCCTTCCGCAAGTTTTCAGATTTGGCCCGACAGGCGGATATTGTCCATCTGCATTATCCCTGGCCGTTCATGGATATGGTTCATTTTGCCAGTGGACATGGTAAGCCGACCCTGGTGACTTATCACTCAGATATCATTCGGCAAAAGACCCTGTTGAATTTATACCGTCCGCTTAAACATCGTTTTCTGGCTAGTGTGGATCGTATCGTTGCGACATCACCTAACTATCTGGCGACTAGTCCTGTGTTAAATTTATATCGGGAAAAAATCGTTGAGATAACCTATGGGCTGGAGAAGTCAACTTATTCCGTGCCAACATCTGAATTGCTGGCTAACTGGCGTGCGCAGCTGCCAGAGCGTTTTTTCCTTTTTGTCGGGATGCTGCGTTACTACAAAGGTTTGCACATTTTACTGGATGCCTTGCAGGGCGTAGATTATCCCGTAGTAATAGTCGGTTCAGGACCTGTCGAGGATGAACTGAAAAAACATGTTGAGCGGCTAGGATTGCGTAATGTTCATTTTTTGGGGCAGCTGCCCGATGAGGATAAGGTTGCACTGTTAACTTTGTGTTACGGAGTGGTATTTCCCTCTCATCTGCGTTCTGAGGCTTTTGGATTGTCGTTGCTGGAAGGTGCGATGTACGGCAAGCCAATGATTTCCAGTGAAATTGGCACGGGTACGACTTATATTAATATCGCAAATGAAACTGGATTGGTTGTACCTCCAAGTGATTCTGGTGCGCTACGGCAAGCGATGAGCTATTTGTGGGAACATCCGCTTGAGGCAACTGCCATGGGCAAACGTGCAGAGTCGCGATATTGGCAGTATTTCACGGCTGACAAGATGGCAAAATCGTATGCGGATTTGTACGGTGAACTAATCCTAGAGCGAAAGAGAGTAAGTTGATTTCGTTTGTTTTTAGGATTTGACTTAAGAGGGGTTTTGTGATGAATGCTAAATTTTTCCAAGATATCACCGATACAAACTGCTGCTTTACGCAGTCATGTATAAACGACTATTAATTGAATGGAGCATAAACGATGATTTTAGTAACCGGCAGTGCAGGATTCATCGGTGCAAATTTTGTGCTGGACTGGTGTGCTCAGCACGATGAAACCGTTATCAGTCTGGACAAGCTAACTTACGCGGGCAATCTGGAAAATCTGGCATCGCTTAAAGATGATCCTCGCCATATTTTTGTGCAGGGCGACATCGGTGACGCGGTTCTGGTGGCTAAATTGCTTGCGGAGCATCAGCCTCGTGCCGTGGTCAACTTTGCGGCAGAAAGCCATGTGGATCGTTCTATCCACGGCCCAGAAGATTTTATTCAGACCAATATTGTCGGTACGTTTCATTTGCTCGAAGCGGTGCGCGCCTACTGGGTGAGCTTGGCGGATTCCGAAAAATCCGACTTCCGCTTCCTGCATGTATCCACCGATGAGGTGTATGGCTCACTGGCTAAAGACGATCCAGCCTTCAGCGAAACGCATCGATACGAACCAAATAGTCCATATTCGGCAAGCAAAGCGGCCAGCGATCATCTGGTGCGCGCCTATCATCACACCTACGGGTTGCCGGTGCTGACCACCAATTGTTCCAATAATTACGGCCCGTATCACTTCCCCGAAAAGCTGATCCCGCTGCTGATCGTCAATGCGCTGGCCGATAAGGCGTTGCCGGTCTACGGTGATGGCCAGCAAATCCGCGACTGGCTGTACGTGAAAGATCATTGCAGCGCGATTCGCTGCGTGCTGGAAAAAGGCACGCTGGGTGAGGTCTACAACGTCGGCGGCTGGAATGAAAAAGCCAATCTGGATATCGTGCATATTGTATGCGGGCTGCTCGATGAACTGCGCCCCCGCGCGGACGGTAAATCCTATACAGAACAAATCACTTTCGTGACCGATCGCCCAGGCCATGACCGCCGCTACGCGATCGATGCGCGAAAAATCGAGCGCGAACTGGGCTGGAAGCCGGCTGAGACATTCGAAACGGGTATCCGCAAAACGGTGCAATGGTATCTGGATAATCAGGAATGGGTGGGTAACGTGCTGTCGGGCAATTATCGTCAGTGGGTCGAGAAGCAATACGGGGAATAGAAAGTGGGAAGTAGAAAGTGGGAAGACAAATACGGTCAAGTCAGATGAAAATTCTGCTGCTCGGTAAAAACGGTCAGGTCGGCTGGGAGCTGCAGCGCAGTCTGGCACCTTTGGGTGAAGTGATTGCACTGGGTTCTGATATTGCAAACTTTACCGACTTGGCAGGCTTGGCTGATATCGTTCGGACGGTCGCCCCTGACGTGATTGTCAACGCGGCTGCGCATACGGCGGTGGATAAGGCGGAGAGCGAGTCTGAATTGGCTCGTGCCATTAACGCACTGGCCCCTGCTGTGCTGGCTGAGGAAGCGAAGCGGCTAAACGCATGGCTTGTACATTATTCAACCGACTATGTGTTTGACGGTAGCGGCGAAAAGCCTTGGCTGGAAACAGATGCAACCGGCCCGCTGAGTGTGTACGGTGCGACCAAGCTGGAGGGCGAACAGAATATTCAACAATCCGGTTGCAAACACCTGATTTTTCGCACAAGCTGGGTTTACGGTGCGCGCGGCGGTAATTTTGCCAGGACCATGCTGCGTCTGGCGCAAGAGAGAGATACACTTAAAGTCATCGACGATCAGATCGGCGCGCCAACGGGCGCGGACTTACTGGCTGATGTCACGGCGCATGCGATACGCACCGCACAGAGGAATCCTGATGTGTCGGGGCTCTATCATCTGGTCGCGGGGGGAAATATCTCGTGGCATGGCTATGCGAGTTTTGTGCTTGAATATGCCAGACGTTCAGGTGTTGAGCTGAAGGCTGAAACAATTGAACCTGTGCCGACCTGCGCGTTTCCGACGCCTGCGCGCCGCCCGCACAATTCGCGCCTGAATACTGATAAATTAAGACGCATGTTCGATCTGAATTTGCCGCACTGGCAGGCAGGGGTGGAGCGTATGCTGACTGAGATTCTGGTGAGTGGAAAGTAGGGAGTGGCGAGTGGGAAAACCGCATGAACAACTGGAAGCCTGGAAAATCGCAATGCAACTGGTGAAATCGGTTTATCAGCTAACTGCGGCCTTCCCGGATGAAGAGCGTTATGGACTGGCGCAGCAAATGAGACGGGCCGCTGTCTCGATTCCCAGTAATATTGCTGAGGGCGCGGGCAGAAATGGCGTCAAAGAGTATGTGCAGTTTATCGGGATTGCCAGAGGCTCTCTGGCAGAACTGGATACACAATTGCAAATAGCAGTGATGTTGGGTTTTACCTCGGATGACCATGAAGCCTTTAAATTGTCAGATCACGCCGGAAAATTACTGACCGGGCTATATAAAAAATGGAGTAGCACATGAACCGACTTCCTACTATCCACTCCCCACTATCCACTTCCTCCAGGAAAGGCATCATACTCGCCGGGGGATCGGGGACGCGATTGCATCCGGTGACCTTGGCGGTGTCCAAGCAACTGCTGCCAGTCTACGACAAGCCGATGATCTATTATCCGCTGTCAACATTGATGCTGGCGGGGATTCGCGATATTTTAATTATCTCCACGCCGCAGGACACGCCTCGCTTTGAACAATTGCTGGGGGATGGCAGCGCGTGGGGACTGAATCTGCAATACGCGGTGCAACCTTCCCCTGACGGGCTGGCGCAGGCATTCATTATCGGCCGTGAATTCATAGGCCGTGATCCTTCTGCGCTGGTGCTGGGCGATAATATTTTTTACGGACACGATTTTCAGCAGCAATTGCGTACTGCCGCACAGCGAACAGAAGGCGCCTCCGTTTTTGCCTATCATGTGCGCGATCCGGAACGTTACGGTGTCGTGGAATTCAACAGGGACGGTCGCGCGATTTCTCTGGAAGAAAAGCCGCTCAAACCTAAATCGAATTATGCCGTCACTGGCTTGTATTTTTACGACAATGAGGTGCTGGACATCGCCGCTAACCTTAAACCATCGCCCAGAGGCGAGCTGGAAATTACGGATGTGAATCGCGTCTACCTTGAGCGGGATCAGCTGTCTGTCGAAACCATGGGGCGCGGTTTTGCATGGCTCGATACCGGTACGCATGAGTCACTGCTCGACGCCAGCCAGTTTATTCAGACGATCGAACATCGTCAGGGGCTGAAAATTGCCTGTCCTGAAGAAATCGCTTACAGCAATGGATTTATCGATGCCGCGCAACTGGAAAAACTCGCTGCTCCTCTGATCAAGAGCGGTTACGGCGCCTATCTGATGCAGGTGCTCGGGGAAAAAGGAACGACATGAAAGTTGTAAAAACCAGCATTCCCGATCTGCTGATCCTCGAACCTAAAGTGTACGGTGATGACCGTGGTTTTTTTTATGAAAGTTTTAATCGGAAAAAGTTTACCGAGCTGACGGGGCGGGATGTGGACTTTGTACAAGACAATCACTCACGCTCCGTCAAGAGCGTGCTGCGCGGCCTGCATTATCAGATTCAACATCCGCAAGCCAAACTTGTGCGCGTGACGCAGGGTGCTGTGCTGGATGTCGCGGTAGATATACGCAAAAGCTCGCCCACCTTCGGTCAGCATGTCGCTGCAGAATTATCGGCCGAAAACAGGCGTATGTTCTGGATCCCGGAAGGTTTCGCGCATGGGTTTGTTGTGTTGTCAGATACGGCTGAGTTCCTCTACAAAACAACAGACTACTGGTATCCTGAGCATGAGCGATGCTTGCGCTGGGATGATTCTGCGCTGGCAATTGATTGGCAGTTGCAAGTGCCGCCTGCTTTGTCCGCCAAAGATTCGCAAGGCAAAGCGCTGACAGACGCTGAGCTGTTTGACTGAAACCTGTAGAGTTGAATCCGGTATGAAAATTCTTGTCGTCAGATTGTCGTCTCTGGGCGATATATTGCATCTGTTCCCGGCTATCAGCGATCTGCGCCGCCGTTTTTTGGATGCTGAAATTCACTGGCTGGTGGAACCTGCCTTCGCCGAAATGGTGAGCTGGCATTCGGCGGTTAACAAGGTGATTTCTGTGCCGTTGCGCAGTCATAAAAAAACCTGGTGGAAATTGCCTAAATTGCTGCGCGGTCTGAAGCAGCAACTAAAATCGGAGCATTACGATCTGGTGCTCGATGCGCAGGGGCTGCTTAAAAGCGCATGGCTTTCGCGTCAGGCTGGCGCTGATATATACGGATTTGATAAGAATAGCGCACGTGAACCATTGGCGGCGAGGTTCTACAGGAAGAGCGCTGCTGTGCCAAAAGGACTGCATGTAATCGAAAAAAACCGGCAACTGGTAGCGCAGTTGTTCGGTGCTGATATTACGGTACCCACCGACTATGGCATGGATGAATTCCGTCGGAAACACTTGCTGCAGCCTTTGCCCGGCACATTTCAATTTGACGTTCATCATCCATGCCTTGTGTTGTTGCATGGCACAACCTGGAACAGCAAATACTGGCCTGAATCTTCCTGGCTGGAACTGGTGCAGCTGCTTGGCCAGCAGGGTGTCTGCTGTCTGTTGCCGTGGGGCAATGATGCGGAGCATCAGCGTGCGCAGCGCTTGGCAGTAGGCACGCAAGCGCAGGTTTTACCCAGACTGTCACTGACTGAAATGATGTCTGTATTGCTGCACACGCAGGGTTTCATCAGCGTCGAATCAGGCATTGGCCATATCGCAACCGCAATGGATATTCACGGCATCATGTTGCATGGCCCGACCGATCCGCAATACAGCGGAATTCTGGGCAAATCCTGTACGCATATCACCAGCAGTCTTGATTGTTCCCCTTGTTTCAGGCGGGATTGTCCGATTATTGAGGAAACATCAAATATTCCGCCTTGCCAGCAACAAATCACGGCTCAATTGGTTTTTAAACAGTGTTTGACTCTGCTCGCCTCCAAGGATACTGATACGAATCGGGCGCAAACTGTTAAAATTCACGCTGTTTAATCTACGGTAGCGTCCATGAACCATTATTCCCCGCTGATTTCCGCTTCGGTCACGCTGCTGCTGACGCTGATCCTGACCCTGAGCAAACACGGCACGATCGAGGACATCCCTAACGAGCGCTCCCTGCATGACACACCCATACCGCGTACCGGCGGGATTGCGCTGATGGCGGGTATCATGGCCGGCTGGGTGCAGCTGTTTTCATCATGGCAATGGTGGATCGTCGTGCCGGTGCTGGGATTATTCGTGTTGTCTCTGGTCGACGACGTGCGCGGACTGACACCCAGAACTCGCTTGATCGGCCATTTTATTGCGGCGCTGGTCGTGGTTGCGGGAGCCAAAATCGGATTGTACTGGGCGCTGCCAGTATTGTTCTATGTTGTGTGGATGACCAATCTTTATAACTTCATGGATGGCTCTGACGGGATGGCAGGCGGCATGGCGCTGATAGGTTTCAGTTTCTACGGGGTGGCCGGTCTGATGGGCGGAAATGAAGCCTTTGCGATGATGAACTTCACAATCGGTGCCGCAGCGATGGGTTTTTTATATCACAACTTTCATCCGGCTAAAGTGTTTCTGGGTGATGCAGGCTCCATTCCGCTCGGTTTTCTGGCCTCAGCTTTCGGTGTTTGGGGCTGGCAAAAAGGCTATTGGCCCTTCTGGTTTCCAATCATGGTTTTTTCTCCGTTCGTCATCGACGCGACGTTGACGCTCTTTAATCGTGCGCGCAACAGGGAAAAGCTTTCTGATGCGCATTGCAGCCACTATTACCAGCGTCTGGTGAAAATGGGCTGGGGGCATCGGAATACCGCTTTTGCAGAATATGCGCTGATGGTTGCTGTCGGCATATCGGCTTTGATCGCGCTCGGGCTGGACGGCAAAGGTCAGGGTAACCTGTTTGCCTGGTGGGGTGCGATCTATCTGGGCTTGAGCATGTGGATCGACCGTCGCTGGCGACAGCATCAAACGCTAGAAAATAGTGATGCTGCGTAAGTCGAATTTGCGCACTGTACTGGCCATCATCCACGACATTGCCGCGGCAGTGCTCGCGTGGATGCTGGCCTATATGCTGCGTTTTAATTTTGAGTTGCCGCAAAACTTTAGTTCTGAAATGCAGCAGACGTTGCTGTGGGTGATCCCGCTGCAAGTTTCGATCTTCTGGAATTTCGGCCTGTATCGGGGCATCTGGCGTTATGCCAGTCTGAACGATTTACGGCGCATCGTGCTGGCTGTGCTGCTGGCAGCAGCAGTCATTCCGTTTGTTTTGTGGATGCTGCGCAGCAATCTGGTTGTTCCGCGTTCTGTACTCATACTGAATCCGCTGCTATTGATCCTGTTCATGGGCGGCAGCCGTATTTTGTACCGTATGTGGAAGGAAACCCGCTTTCACGGGAGTATGAAATTGTCCAGCGAGCCGGTATTGATACTGGGGGCAGGGGATGCCGCGGTGATGCTCTCCAAAGATCTGGCCAAAAATCCGGACTGGCAGTTGCTGGGGTTTCTGGACGACGATGAAAACAAAAAAGGTTGCATACTCAACGGGGTGAAGGTGCTGGGGAATCTGGATGAGCTGCAGCACTGGGCGGATCACTTTGAGGTTAAGCGAGTGATTATCGCCATGCCGGCCCGGTCGCATCAGACGCGTCAGCGTGCAATTCAACTGTGCAATGCCGCGAAAGTTCAGGCGCTCACGGTTCCGTCATTTGATGACTTGATGAGCGGAAAAGTGGCCGTTTCGCAACTGCGTGCGATTGAACTGGACGATTTGCTGGGGCGCGACCCTGTGGTGCTGGATATCGATGGTCTGCATGGTCTGCTTGCCGGCAACGCGGTTATGGTGACGGGGGCAGGCGGATCGATCGGATCTGAACTGTGCCGTCAGATCGCGCGATTTTCTCCGGCTGCGCTGGTGTTGTTCGAACAAAGCGAATTTGCCCTCTACACAATCGAGCAGGCGTTGCAGCAGGCATTCCCTGCTTTAAATTATGTGTGCCTGGTAGGTGACGTGCGCGATGCTGCCAGGGTTGACGAGGTGATGCAGCTTCATAAACCGCTCGTCGTGTTTCATGCAGCAGCCTATAAACATGTGCCGCTGATGGAAACGCACAATAACTGGCAGGCTATACGCAATAACGTGCTGGGCACCTGGACGGTCGCGCGCGCAGCACAGCAGCACGGCGTCGGTAAATTCGTGATGATTTCAACGGACAAGGCGGTCAATCCCACCAATGTGATGGGCGCATCCAAACGGCTTGCCGAGATGGTGTGTCAGGCGCTGCACCCTGTGCAAGCGACAGCTGCATCGGAAGAATCCACGCGTTTTGTCATTGTTCGTTTCGGCAATGTGCTGGGCAGTACCGGCAGTGTGATTCCGAAATTCCGCGCCCAGATTGCGCAGGGCGGCCCGATCACCGTCACGCATCCCGAAATCACCCGTTATTTCATGTCTATCCCTGAGGCTGCGCAACTCGTGTTGCAGGCGGGGCTGATGGGGCAGGGCGGCGAGATTTTTGTGCTGGATATGGGAGAGTCGGTCAAAATAGTCGATCTTGCGAAAGAACTGATCCGTTTGTCCGGTTACACCGAAGATGAAATTAAAATTGAATTCAGCGGCTTGCGCCCCGGCGAAAAACTCTATGAAGAACTGCTGGCCGACAACGAACATACCCTGCCGACCCCTCACCCCAAGCTGCGCATCGCCAAGGCTCGCGAGGCCGATGCCGCGTGGCTGGAAAGGCTGCTGGTCTGGACTGACACGCCTATCATGCCTGATGCTGATGTTAAGGCTGCGCTGGAGGTTTGGGTACCTGAATATCAGCCGCAATCGGGAAGCTAATGACAAAACTGTCCGTCATTATCATCACCAAAAACGAGGCGGATAATATTCGCGAATGCATTGAGTCTGTCGCGTGGGCCGATGAAATCATCGTGGTGGATTCGGGCAGCAACGATAATACGGCCGGCATCGCCCGTGAGGCGGGTGCGACAGTCTATGTGCATGCAGACTGGCCGGGGTTCGGGCCGCAAAAAAATCGTGCGCTGGCTTATGCTGCGGGAGACTGGGTATTCTCGATCGATGCGGACGAACGCGTCACGCCCGAGTTGCGCAGTGAAATCGAACTTGCGATGCAAGTTGCCGGCATTGATGGCTATTATTGTCCACGTCTGTCTCAGTTTTGCGGGACTTTCATTCATCACTGTGGCTGGTATCCTGACTATGTGCTGCGCCTGTTCAGACGCGGCGCAGGCAGGTTCTCGGACAGCCTCGTGCATGAAAGCGTACTGCTGACCGGGAAAACAGATAAATTGAACACTCCGTTGCTGCATTACAGCTATCTGACCTCAGCTGATGTGGCGCGCAAGGTTACTCATTACTCGTCGGCGGCGGCACGGCAGATGTTTGAAGCAGGCAAACGTGCTAGCCTGGTGGATGCGGTAGTGCGGGGTGGCTGGGCATTTATTCGCACCTATGTACTCAGGCTGGGGGTGCTGGATGGGGCTGCCGGATGGCAGATCGCCTGTATGAACGCCAGGACGACCTATCTGAAATATAAACAGCTCTCCGCTATGCAAGGCGCTCACCCCCGCTAAGTCGGAAAGCCGTGGATCAGCTGAGTGCGCGTTTGATTCTGCTGCGCAGCAATTGCCAGCGCAATTCGCCGGTATCTTCAGGTTCCTCCAGCATCAATGCCTGTGCAACCTGACCTCGCCGCAGAAAATACTTGTCAAATACGGACTGGCGCATGCCCCACTTGAACAGGAACTGCTTGCCGCCGTCATTCTTTTTAATTTTTCCGGTTGATTTGCACTGGAAGTGATAGACAAGCGAATCGCCGACGCCTAAAAATATGCGGCAACCGGCGTGCCATAATTTCATTGAGAAATCATTATCGCTGCTCATGCCGGGTGAAAATTCACTGCTGTAACCGCCAACCTTGAACCACCAGCGACGGCTCACCAGCGTCGGCGGCCAGGTTGCACCATTCCAGTCCGCCTTGCGGTGCTGCGGCAGTTCGGACAGCAGCCTGGACTCGTCGAATACATCTGCATCGGTACCATAATTTTTCACGATTACGCAGGGGTTGTTCGTCTCGCGAGGTTCTATCATTGTCCCTGACAGCATGAACAGATCGGTGTCGATATCTTTGAGTTTGTTCACCAGCGCCGTATCCCATCCGGGGCAGCAATACATGTCATCGTTAAGATACAGGATGTAATCCATAGTGGCATGCATCGCGGCTTCGTTAACCGCCAGACAGATGCCGATGTTCTCAGGGGACGCGCTGTATTTAAAGCCCTGTTCTTGCACCCAGGCAAGGCTGCCGTCGCTGCCGTCGTTTACATGAATGATGATCTGATGCTCAAAGGCAGAGTTCTGCACAATGCTGCGCACGCAAAGTTTCAGAAGTTCAAGGTTGTTCCAGGTCGGAATCAGGATAGAAAACATGGGAACGCCAGACATAGAGGGATAACGGGTAGATTTTACTGCACAATACACACATGTGGTTGGCAAGTCGCATGGTGCGTCAGGCGGCCGATGTCGTACAATGCGAACTTATGACGATGAATATTGTACAGATAGTGAAACGCTACGGCCCCGTGGGGGGGATGGAGCGTTATGTGTGGGAGCTGGCTCGCGAGCTTCATCTGGCGGGGCATCAGGTCACCGTGCTTTGCGAGAGGTGTTTTGCCGACAAGCCTGCCGGTATCAACGTGGTTGAGCTGGGAGAGACAGCTAAACGTCCGCGCTGGCTGTCTCAGGTGCGCTTCAGTTCCAGGGTGACGCGCTGGGTCGCGGATAATCCCTGTGCGGATCGCATCATCCATAGTCACGAACGGCTGGGTGTGCATGATGTCACTACGTTTCACGGACCGCCGTTTGCCACGATTTATGAAAAAGGCTGGTGGCGGTTTATTTCATTGCGTGTGTGGGTGCGCCTGTATCTTGAGCGTCGCGAACTGAACATTGCAAAAACAATTGTACCCAATTCGACTTTCATCAGTCGGCAGCTCGCTCATTATTATCCTGATATGGTAAAAAAGCTAAGTGCGCCGGTCGCACCCGGGATTTTGCCGATACGGCAGCGTGCGCCGCGTGACGTTCCTGTTGATGGCGGTGTGGTGTGCTTTGTCGGGTGGGAGTGGCAGCGTAAGGGTTTGCCGCTCGCTATCGAAATTGTGTCGGCGTTACGGCGGCCCCGGCCAAATCTGGAGTTGTGGGTTGTGGGCCCGGATCCATCGGACGTAGCACCTTTGATTGCAACCTGGAGCGGCGGTTATCGCCTGCTGGGCTGGCGCGAGGATAACGATTATTTCAGTGAAGTGGATGTGTTGCTGCATCCCGCCAAAGCTGAACCCTATGGTATGGTGATTTCAGAGGCGATGGCAGCTCGTGTGCCAGTCGTGATCTCAGATGTGTGCGGTGCGGCAGAACACGTCACGGCCGATGCCGGAGCTGTGTTGTCATTGTCGGCATCCGTTGAAGATTGGGCGAGCGCGCTTGAAAAGCAGCTGGGCAGAACTCAGCCTGTTCCGCATTTTGATCGCAGCTGGGCGAAGGTGGCGCAAGAGTATGAGGTGATTTACCGGAAAATTCTTAAAGGTTGAAATGAATATTATAGAGTCGCGATATCTGAAGAGTATCGAAGCCGTTGCTGCAATTTTACTGATAATCTATCCGAGTGCAATGTTTGCCGTTAAAGGCGGCATGAATGCGTCATTTTTATTCTTGCTGCTGATCTCTTTGAGTGTTCTGATATTTCGGCCGCGTGAAATGTCACCGGTTTTATGGGATGCGAACACTAAAATATTCCTGTTTGCGATGGCCGCTTTGCCTGCGGCTATTTTTATCAGCCAAAGCTACCACCAAAACTACAGTTCTCATCCTTATGATGCTGCATCGAGATTTCTACTTGCCGTACCAATTTATATGGTGCTCAGACGCATCAATTTCAAGGTCGTGACATTGGTTCAGTACGGACTCCCTTTGGCTGCGATCGTAGGCTGCCTGATGATCAAACCCATTGCGTTGGGTCGTTATGGTATTGCCACGCTGGATTTAATCCATTTTGGTAACTTCGAGTTGCTCTTAGGTGTCTTGTCAATTGCGAGTCTGAACTGGGCAGGGCACGATGCAACGCTGATTAAAACTCTAAAAGTAACCGGACTCCTCGCCGGAATGTATGCCTCAATTATGTCGGGATCACGTGGTGGCTGGATCGCTTTGCCCGTATTCCTTTTGATTTTCCTCTATTTCAAAGCGGGTAAAATCTCGTTTAAAATACTCTTCATTACACCGATGGTATTAGTGATGGCGGGAGTGTTCGTTTATACACTTAGCGAGAAAGTCCATCATCGGATTGATGAAGTCACAGGTGATATTTCCGAATTTCGGCATGGTAACTCTGATACGCCAACGGGAATTCGTTTCCAACTGTTTCAGGCGGCAACGGTGATTGCACTTCAAAATCCGATTTTTGGCGCCGGTACGGAAGGCTTTGCAGCTGCAATGAATGCGATGCAAAAAAATGGAACAGTCACGCCAATGGCCGCAGAGTTGGGGCGGGGGGAGGTACATAATGAGTTCCTGTCCAGAGCTGCAGGGCTGGGAATATTCGGAGTAATTGCGTTACTTTCGATATATTTAGTGCCGGGCAGAATTTTTTACTGTGCGATGCGTACCGACGCTAAAAAAATCAGGCAAGCTGGCATGCTCGGGCTGATCTTTGTCAGCGGATTTATGGTATTCGGTTTAACGGCAGAGACGCTTAATCTGACCATGGTAACGGCTTTTTACAGCATGACGGTTGCCGTATTGTTGGCGGCCTGTTTAAATCTTAGCGAGCAAGTCTCGCCAAATACTCTATAGGTTTACTATGTTTAGCATACTCATTCCCACCTGGAACAATCTCAGTTGTTTAAAGTTATGCGTTGAAAGCATACAAAAATACTCCATTCAACCACATGAAATTATCATACACGTCAATGACGGTTCGGACGGATCCCTTGAATGGGTCAAGGCCCAGGGTTTGAGATACAGTCATACAGAAAAAAATGTCGGCATTTGTTTGTCGGTCAATAATCTGGCTGCAAAAGCCAGTCATGACTGGCTGCTGTACATGAATGACGACATGGTTGCATGCCCGGGTTGGGATACCGCATTCACGGAAGCCATTGCGTCTACTAACACTGATCTTGCGATGTATTTTGGCACGTTAATTGAACCTAGGAAGTCTCAAAGTCCGCTGATTATCAACCAAAACTATGGCACAACTCCTGAAGAATTCGACGAAGCTGCATTGCTGAAAAACTTTATGAATGAAGTGCGTGGCGATCTTGAAGGTGCAGCACTGCAACCGACACTGGTGCATAAAAAATGGTGGACGGTGGTGGGCGGTTACAGCATCGAATTTAGTCCCGGTATGAGTACCGACGATGATCTGCTGATGAAATTCTGGGTGGCCGGGTGCAGGAATTTCCGTGTCGTAGGACAAAGTCGTTTTTATCACTTCGGATTTAAGAGCACCGGCAGGGTAAAGCACAATCTGGGTGGTCGCATATTTGCGATGAAATGGGGCATCACTCAGAAAGAGTTTTTCAATAACTATCTGGCAACGTTGCGAGATGGGCATGCCGCAGGTGTGAGTGATTTTCCGCGTGCCACGCGTCTTGGTAAGTTACGCCGTGTAGGTTATGGCTTGACTCAGGATTATCCGCTGGAAGACATCGAAGCGTGGGATCCAAAGTCCGCCGTCGGAAAATGGGAAGAAGGTTGATACGGATTAATTTCCCAGTCTTGGTCTGCAAATTATGCTATTTGGAAACCGATGCTGGCTCCATAGTCTGATAAATCGCTTTCCCCATCAGTAAATACGTAGACGTTGAAAAGTGCTGATTGTTTCCCGGATATACATCTATGTTTTTTGAGTTGATGGCTTGTCTCACTATTTTCAGCATATTCACCGAGTGCACGCGGGACTCTGTCTGATTCCAGAATTGTTTGTCAGGATGCAGGTAGGCCGTTGTTTTATTGGGGACGATCACCCACAACGTCTGCAATCCGGCCATTCGTTTATCGAGCGTTTGCATGTTGTCTATCACGCCGGATTCGAGGTCGGCAATGTTGTCGCTGGCCAGGAAAAGCGCATCGTTGCAGCGTTTGTGACTGAATAGCTCACAGCCGTCTGCCACTCTGGCCACAATGCTGCCACGTCCAGTGTCCCAGCTTTTGAAGTCGGACTGATCGCTGATTTTTTCGTATTTTGACAGCTGGCGCTCTGTTTGCAAACCGATGGAAATTTTTCCTGAGTAGTCTGGCACGTTGCGGTCAATCTCAACGGGGGGCGGGTTGCGCAGCATGTCAGCATCGAAGCTGGGATGAAAGACCATTTTCTTGCATCGGACAGAGTCGGCAAGTCCGGCAGCGACATTGCGTTCGACCGTTTCCAGCACAATGTGTTTTCCCTTAAAACCCTGAGCGTGCAGCCATGGCATAAAATTTTCGCAGATGCCGCGAATGTTAGTCCAGTGTTCTGTGCGCACCTTGAGTCCGTGTTTGACGAGCTCGGTCTGCCAGATTCTGACTACTGAAAAGCTGTCGCCAACAACCAGCACATCCGCATCCTGCCATGAGGATTGTTTGATCAGGTTCGGATCAATGGCAGGTTGTGGCATCGTCCACCCGAACATGGATTCCGGTAGCAAGCCGATCCGTGTCTGGTCACCTTCGAATCCGGCCAGTGGCAGGAAATAAAGGCCGACCGCGCCATAGAACGCTGTTGTCGCAATAATAAGAATCGAAAAAAATCTGGCGTATTTCATTGCATGCTCTGGTAGATGGCATTGCCCAGCATGAGATACCCTGTTGTGGAAAAATGCGTCTCGTTGGCGGGGTAGAGATCAATGGTTTTATTCGCTATTTGTCCCGTCACCATTTTCAAAACGTTGGGAGCATGAAATCGTGCTTCGGCCTTGTTCCAGAACTGCTTGTCAGGATGAAGATAAGCGGTCGATTTATCGGGTACAACTACCCAAACTGTCTTGAACTCATTCGATCGTTCGCCGATCTTTTGCATTTTTTCAAGGGTGCTGTCGTTAAAGTCACCGACATGATCATCCGCATAGAACAGGGCATCCTTGCAGTTATGATGACTGAATAACTCACATCCGTCCGGCACACGGTTCATACGCGCGGTATTTCCCATCTCCCAGCTGCTAAAGTCGGGCTGTGCGCTCAATCTCTGGTATTTGATTGCATTTAGCCTTACCTGTATGCCGACGGAAAGCTTGCCGGAAAAATCCATGGCGTTGAAAATGATCTGGGTGGGCGGGGGGCTAACGTTGCGTTCAGTCATGACATGGTAGTCCGTCTGTTTACAACTGAGCGAACGATCAAGGCGATCTTCGAAATTGTGTTCGATCACTTCAATCACCACATGGCTCCCCCTGAAACCCTTCGCATGCAGCCACCCTGAAAAGTCTTCGCACACGTTGCGCATGCTCTCCCAGGTTTCGGTGTGTACTTTCAGCCCCCGCTGGATCAGCACGCTTTGCCAGAGGTGCGGCATAGAAAAACTGTCGCCTATGGCCAGTACATCGGCGTCCTGCCATGCGGCGTTAGTAAGAAACTCGGGATTAACGGCCGGTTGCTCCTTTGTCCAGCCGAATAAGGACTCAGGAATTTTCCCCATGCGGGTGAGCGGACCGGTAAAACTAGCCAGAGGCAAAAAATAAAATCCCACGGCGCCATAGATCGTAATGGCGGCTAACACGAAAATAGAGAAAAACCGGGCTTGCTTCATCAGAACTGAAAGTAGAGGAACGGACTGTAGCTGCCGAACTGGTCTATCGCCAGGAACAGCAGGTATATCACGAAGACGGCCTGACACAGCGCAAGCAGGTAGTTACCCTTGAAAAATTTAAGTTTTCCGGAATTGGGCAGCAGCCAGACCCAGGCCAGCGACAGCAACAGCAGTTTGATCAGGTCTCGCCCGGAAAGGTCGGTGGTTAGCAGCAGTTGCCCGTGCATTACCGCATCAAGCGTAATGGGGCGCGAATGGATGCCGAACATCGCCTCCAGTATGACTTTTGCCTGATGAATGTCGCTCGATCTGAATACCACCCATGCGGCGACAACAGCGATGAAAGTGAGCAGACCACCGCTTAGCGTAGCTATCCAGTTTGGCATCCAGCGTAAATATCGCTCAGAGATGGCCTCGCGCCACAGGTGATTGATGGTTAAAAACACGCCGTGCAGTGCGCCCCACACGACAAACGTCCAGCCCGCGCCGTGCCACAAACCGCCGAGCAGCATGGTTGCGAACAGGTTAAGGTAACGCCGTATCTGTCCTTTTCGGTTGCCACCCAGCGGGATATACAGATAGTCGCGCAGAAAGCGGGACAGCGTCATGTGCCAGCGTCGCCAGAAATCGATGATGCTGGTGGCTTTGTAGGGCGAGTCGAAATTGACCGGAAGTTTGATGTTAAACAATAGCGCGATTCCGAGCGCCATGTCGGTATAGCCTGAAAAATCGAAATACAGCTGCAGCGTATAAGCCAGCGCACCCGCCCATGCTTCGTATGCCGTAGGCAAGATGCCGCTCTGTACGCCGTTGAAAATACCGTTTGCAAAGGGTGCCAGCGCATCAGCGCCCATCGTCTTCTTGCAAAGTCCCAGTGTAAACAGCATTAACCCTGTCGCCATATGCTCCCAGTTAATCCGGTAGGTAGACGTGTGCGCGAACTGCGGCATCATCTCCTTGTGATGCAGGATCGGCCCTGCGATCAGATGCGGAAAATAGGTGACGAACAGTACATAATGGACGAAATTGTATTCCTTCACTTTTCCCTGATAGGTGTCCACCAGAAAGGCGATCTGAGTGAAGGTGAAGAAGGAGATCCCTAATGGCAGAATGATGTTCGCCAGATTCCAGTCGGTATCGAACAGCGGATTGAGATTGCTGACAAAAAAGTTGGCGTATTTATAATAGGCAAGCAAGGCCAGATTGGCGGTCATCGCGATGACCAGAATATGTTTTTTACTTGCCCCGCTTTGTTTACTCGATTCTTCGCCCGCCATTCTCAATCCTGCTTTTGCTATCCACATACCGAATGCGTAGTTGCACACGATGGAGCTCAGCAGCAACCCGATATAGGCCGGGTTCCAGTAGCCGTAAAAGAACAGCGAGGCTGCAGCCAGCCAGGCGGCGGCATAGGTGTGTTTAATCCGGGCCAGCTGGAAAAATCCCAGCAGGACGACGGGCAGGTAGAAAAATATAAAACTGTAGGAATTGAACAGCATCAGGTGTCGCTATCTTTAAAATTTCGGAGAAAAATTCATGAGTCGGATGGATTTTATCGAAGCGATGATAAGAGTGTGGTATTTTACAGAAAAAACCGGGGTATGAGAGCGTGATGGCGATGCGCTTTGGCCTGTATCCATAACAGCGTTGAAAAAATATCGATGAACCAGCCACATATTTCAGTAGTTATTCCCGTTTATAAAGCCGAGCGATGTCTCGATGAGCTGTACTTGCGGCTTCGATCAGCCCTTGAGACGATCACGCCTGATTTTGAAATCATTCTGGTCGAAGATTGCGGTGGAGATCACTCATGGAAGGTGATCGAGCAACTCGCGTTAGCAGATCATCGTGTGCGCGGCATTCAGTTTAGCCGCAACTTCGGGCAGCACTACGGCATCACCGCAGGGCTTGATTACTGTCAGGGCGACTGGGTGGTGGTGATGGACTGTGATTTGCAGGACCGGCCTGAGGAGATCCCCCGCCTTTATGCGCGTGCACAGGAGGGGTTCGATATTGTGCTGGCGCGCCGCGGTGCGCGTCGTGATCCTGTCTTAAAGCGCGCGACCTCCTGGCTGTTTTATAAATTGTTCAGTTATCTGGCTGACATCGACTACGATGGAGAAACGGGCAATTTTCGCATCATGTCGCGCAAGGTGACCGATAATTACCGCCTGATGCGCGAACAACTGCGTTTTTTTGGCGGGCTGGTGCAATGGCTGGGTTTTCCCACTTCAAGCATCGAAGTCGAACACGCGGAGCGCTTCGAAGGCAACTCGACTTATACATATGCCAAGTTGTGGAAACTGGCTGCCGAGACGATTATTGCCTATTCCGATAAGCCGTTGAGACTGGCGGTGCGCTTCGGTTTTATCATGGCGCTGTTCTCCTTCTGCTATGGCGTTTATTTCCTGGCTCATGCGCTATTTTACGGTTCGGCCATACCCGGCTGGAACAGCCTGATTGTTTCGCTGTATTTCATCGGCGGCATCATCATTTCGATACTCGGTATCATCGGTATTTATCTGGGCAAGACCTTCGATGAAAGCAAGAAGCGGCCGCTGTATATTGTAAGAAGGGCGACTTTCGATGAATGAGTTATTGAAATCGACTCCGTGGGATACGGCAGTCTTCGGCATGCCAACCTGGGAGCTGAACGGCTATTCCGAGGCCGCATTGCAACAGGCCGAAAATACGCCCGGACATCACACGCTCAAGGTCGATCCGCTGGCGAACAAGTCGTTGCTCCATCAATATGGGTTTTATTACTGCGATACATTGATCGAACCACATTGTCGTGTGGACAGATTGCAGCGCCAGCTTCACCCTGATGCAACTGTTGCCAAAAGCGTAGATGCAGAACAGGCATTAGCAATTTGTCATGGCGCGTTTGAACATGGTCGCTTTCATCGGGATTTCAATTTGCCCAGGGCCGCTGCCGATTTGCGTTATGACAACTGGCTCAGGCAATTGCTCGAAGCCGGTCAGGTATATGGTTTGTACTGGAGGCAAGAACTGGCGGGATTTATCGGCTACAGCAGTAATAATCTTTTGCTGCACGCGGTGGCTCAGCACTATCGCGGCCGTGGCCTGTCGAAATACTGGTGGAGCGCCGTGTGTGAGGACCTGCTGACAACAGGATGCAATGAGGTTCGAAGTTCAGTTTCTGCCGGCAATCTGGCCGTACTCAACCTGTATGTTTCGCTGGGCTTTTCCTTTAGCCATCCGCAGGATATTTACCACCGCATGACGAAATGATGATGAGCTATATATACATATTGTTGACCATACTGTTGACCGCATACGGTCAGATCGCGATCAAATGGCAGGTGCTTAAGGTCGGCTCCTTGCCCGAGGGGACGGCCGATAAAATCAGCTTCATGCTGCACCTGTTGCTTAATCCCTGGATCGTCAGCGCGCTGGCGGCCGCATTCCTGGCTTCTTTTTGCTGGATGGCGGCGATGACCAAGCTCCAGTTAAGTCATGCCTATCCTTTTATGGGCTTAACCTTTGTTGTCGTCCTGCTGGCCAGCGGATACTTCTTTCACGAACCCGTTACCATGCTCAAGATGGCTGGTGTGGCGCTGATTGTGCTGGGTCTGGTCGTGGCAAGTCAGGGCTAAGTCCCTTGCACGCTGTGCCGCGGCAGAGCAGATACATCGTATCCCCGCCCAGCTTGTATTGCCGGTATACCGTACCCAGTTCAGGGGATGCTTGGTAGGAAATCACGTAGCCATTTTGCCAGTGCTCAGGCGGCGCCATCAGTGCCGGACGGGTATTCATCGAATCGATATAGGCAACAACGCTCATGCCGGCCGCAGATGCGTCGGTCGCGTATAAGGGCAGATCACCCGTTTCGCGCATGATATTTTGTGCAGTCGTATAGTAGTTTTCACCCCTGAAATGCTGCTGGTAGTAGGGAAAAATCACCAGTGTCAGTGCCCATTGCAGTGCGATCATGCCGATAAACCAGCGACTGGCTGTGCTGACTGCGCGCTCACCCGCGCACCAGATCGGCCAGGCAATCGTCAGGGCAAACAGCGGATACAGTGGCATCAGGTAACGGGCGGCGCTGACGGGTGCAAACCAGTATGGCAACAGGCCCACGACGCACGAGAGTAACGCGGCCTTCCACCAGCGCGGCATTTCCTGCATTTTGCTGCGTTTGTAGTAATAGAGCGCGATGGGGGCTGCCGGTGATAGCCTCAGCAATACCTCAAACGGGTAGCTTGCCAGCGTGCCCGCATACTCCTTCAGGTTCAGTTCGGTATATTTGCCCGCCGCTTCCGAAAGCATGAAATGGCTCTGCCCGCCACCGCCCCCCAGAATGAGCGCGTACCAGAACAACGGAAAGGAAAAAGCAATGAGGTGCAGTGCGATGACGCGCCAACTGAGCAGGAAGGCCCTGTTTTGTATAACCAGCGCAGCAAAAACGACGCCGTAAAACACGTATGAGGTGAATGTTTTGAACAGAAATGCACAGGTCAGCAAGCATAACCCTGTGGCGACTGGGAGCAGCCTGTTTCGCAGTGTGCCGCTCCAGAGCAGGGCGATCGCGCTGAATATGCATAAGCTATAAAGCGGATCAACATAGGCCAGCCACCCCCGGTAAAAAAGCAGATCTGCAAGTGTCACATAAGTCAGCGCAGTAAAGGCTGCAAACATTGGGTCCCGGGTCAGTTGGCGGGTCAGCCACGCCAGTACCAGTCCGGTGCCCAGCGACGCCGCGAGCGCGATCAGGCGGATGACTTCGAGCATGTGTGTCCAGCCGGCCAGTTCGGATAGCGGGATGATGGACCACATGAATAACGGATTTTGCCGCAACGGAATGCCGTAACGGGTTTTGTCCAGCCAGTCCGCCTGCCGCTGGAACAGTTCGATTGCGGCCAGCGGAAAGACCGCCTCTTCACCCACATAGTAAAACCAGATGGTCGGGATAAAACCGACTGCGGCCAGTGCGAAGAGCAGCCAGAATTTATTGCGCAGCATGTTCAGTGCTTTTCATGAAAAAAGTTGAGAATAGCCTGAGATATCCGCATCACATCCTCGTCGGTCATTTCAAAATAGAGCGGCAGCCGCAACAGGCGCTCGCTCAGGTCATCTGTCACCTGCATTTCACCGCTTACACGGCCATATTTTCGGCCTGCGGGGGAGGAATGCAGCGGGACATAATGGAAGACGGGGTGTATGTGATGCGCTTTCAAGTGGGCGATCAGTGCGCTGCGTGTGGCAAGGCTGTCGGTGATGATGTAATACAGGTGGCCATTGCTGTCGTTATCAAAGCTGGCGACACGCAACAGCCCGGCTTCTTGCAATGGTTTAAGCTGCGAGCTGTAGCTGGTGCAGATGTGGCAGCGCTTCGCCGTGATGTCGCCGGCATGTTCCAGTTGTGCGTAGAGAAAGGCGCTCACCAGTTCGCTGGGCAGATAGGATGAGCCGATGTCTGACCAGGTGTATTTATCCACTTCTCCCCGGAAAAACTGACTGCGATTAGTGCCTTTTTCGCGGATGATTTCGGCGCGTTCGGTAAATCGCCCATCGTTGATCAGCAATGCACCGCCTTCACCGCTTATAATATTTTTGGTTTCGTGAAAACTCAGGCAGCCGAAATGTCCGATGCTGCCCAGTGCACGGCCTTTGTAGGTGGAGAGCAGCGCTTGCGCCGCATCTTCGACAACCAGCAGATTATGTTTGCGTGCAAGCGCCATGATCGTGTCCATCTCGCACGGTACGCCCGCGTAATGCACCGGTACGATGGCGCGTGTTTTTGGCGTGATGGCCGTTTCAATCAGTGTTTCGTTGATATTCAGTGTGTCAGGGCGGATGTCCACAAATACCGGTATTGCACCCCGCAGCACAAATGCATTGGCAGTCGATACAAAGGTATAGGAAGGCAGAATCACTTCATCGCCAGGCTGGATATCGCACAAAATAGCCGCCATTTCCAGTGCCCCCGTGCACGAGTGGGTAAGCAGCGCTTTTTGGCAGTTCAGCCGGTCCTCAAACCAGCGATTGCACAACTTGGTGTAAGCTCCGTCTCCTGAGAGGTGACCTTGTTTCACTGCATCGGCGATGTGCGACAGTTCGCGACCGATAATGAAGGGCTTGTTGAATGGGATCGATTTCATCAAAGTCGTCTAAAAATCTGGTACGCTATTTTACAGTTAAACAGGGCGGGAAAGCGCGATGGCGATCTATGCAGTAGGAGATATTCAGGGCTGCTACACGGAATTGGTGCAGTTGCTGGAAAAAATACGGTTTGATCCCGTGCTCGACACGCTGTGGCTGGTCGGCGATCTGGTCAACCGTGGCCCCGGCTCCCTGCAGGTGCTGCGACTGGTCAAGTCGCTGGGTGAGTCCGCGATCACCGTGCTGGGCAACCACGACCTGCATTTGCTGGCTGTCGCAAGCGGTACGGGTCGCCTGCATCGCGGCGACACGCTGGACGAGATATTGAATGCGCCTGACCGGGATGAATTGATAAACTGGCTGCGCCAGCAGCGTCTGTTGCATGCCGAAGGCGACTTCGTGCTGTTGCATGCGGGATTGTTGCCGGACTGGACGGTGGAGCAGGCCGCCGGGTTGGCGCGTGAAGTCGAGCGCGCTTTACGCAGCGATGATTATGCCGATTTTCTGGCGCATATGTATGGCAATCAGCCCGATGCCTGGCATGATGAGTTGACAGGTTACAAGCGCCTGCGCGTGATCACTAATGCGCTGACCCGGATGCGTATCTGTACCCAAACAGGAGAGATGGAGTTCGATTTCAAGGCGGAACAGCAAAACATTCCGAAAGGTTACCTGCCCTGGTTTGACGTGCCGAATCGTGCCAGCCAGAAGACTGTCGTGATATTCGGTCACTGGTCGGCGCTGGGCTTAATGATCAAGCCTGATGCCATCGCGCTCGATACCGGTTGTCTTTGGGGCGGGCCGCTGACTGCAATTCGACTGGACGACCGGGAGATCATCCAGGTGGCGTGTGACAATTCTTCTGTGGCGAAACACTGGTGAGATCGCTTTACACACTGCTGCTGTGGCTGATGCTGCCCTTTGTTTTTGTGCGTCTTGTGCTGCGCGCCCGCCGGCAACCTGAATATTTACAGCATATTGGCGAGCGTTTCGGCTTTTATCCTGTACGTAGCGATAAGCCTGTTATCTGGCTGCATGCGGTGTCGGTTGGCGAGACGCGCGCCACGGTGAGCTTAATCGCCAGGTTGCGTGCAGCTTATCCTGATCATCAGCTACTGTTGACGCACACCACGCCTACCGGCCGTGCAACGGGCGAGCAACTGTATGGCGATACAGTGCTGCGCGCCTATCTGCCCTACGATTATCCGTTTGCGGTGCGGCGGTTTTTACGCCAGTTCAGGCCGAAACTGGGCATTCTGATGGAGACCGAGATCTGGTTTAATCTGATCCATGAAGCGCATGTGGCAGGTGTGCCCGTGTTGCTGCTCAATGCGCGCCTGTCTGAAAAATCGGCAAAGGGCTACGGGCGGTTCGCCAGCCTGACTCGCAATGCGCTGCACAACCTTGCCGCTATCGCCGCACAAACCCCGGATGATGCGGCGCGGTTAATTGAGCTGGGGGCGGCGCACGTATCCGTGATGGGTAACCTGAAGTTTGATATCGTTCCACCGCTAGCCATGCTGGAGCGGGGAAATTCGCTGCGCAGGCAGTTTGGCGCTGTGCGTAAAATCTTTCTGGCCGCCAGTACGCGAGAAGGGGAAGAGGCTTTATTGCTGGACGCGCATCAGGAACTTGGCGGCGATGCACTGCTGGTCATCGTGCCGCGCCATCCGCAGCGTTTTGACGAAATCGCGGATATACTGGGCAAGCGCGGCCTGCGTTATCAGCGGCGAAGTGAAAGCAGGGGCGTGTCAGCGGATATTCAGGTGGTGCTGGGGGACAGCATGGGCGAGATGTTCGCCTATTATGCGGCTTGCGATCTTGCCTATATCGGCGGCAGCCTGTTGCCGTTCGGCGGACAAAATCTGATCGAGGCCTGCTCGGTCGGCACCCCTGTTCTGATCGGGCCGCACACATTTAATTTTGCCGATGCGAGCAGGTTAGCCGTTGAGGCGGGGGCTGCGGTGCGGGTGACCGATGCGACGGAACTGTTGCGGGAGGCTCAGGTATTGCTGAATGATGCCGATGCGCGGGCCCGCATGCGCAAACAGAGTTTAACGTTTGTCGCCGCCCATCAGGGTGCGACTGACAAGGCGATGGCGGTGATCAGGCGGTTTTTGCCGCTGCGATAGGGGTCGCTATCGTCTGAAGCTCAGCACCACAACGCCAGCGGTGACGAGCATAATTCCCAGCCACTCCCTGATTCCCGGTCGCTCGCCCAGAAAAATAACGGCAAAAATGGCGACCAGCACGATGCTGAATTTATCGACCGGGGCGACTTTGGATGCCTCACCCATTTGCAGTGCCCGAAAATAGCAGACCCACGATGCACCGGTTGCCAGGCCTGAGAGTGTCAGAAACAACCAGGTTTTTTGTCCCAGCGCGAAGGGATCGCTCCACTTGCCGGTGAAATACACAAAGCCCGATAAGACCAGCAGGATGACAAAGGTGCGTATCAAGGTTGCAAAATCAGAATTCACGCCTTGCAGGCCGATTTTTGCAAAAATCGCCGTCATGGCCGCAAAGACGGCTGAGAGCAATGCCCAGTAGAACCAGCCATGCGCGGCGTTTAACATCGCTATCTGTCCTGTACGACGGGTTGTACCAGCACCCACGGACTGACAACCACGACCCAGTGCGTCGCGTCATTTTCTGACCAGATGCGTGCCTGTTCATCGGTGACTTTGCCGAACTGGCCAGCTGTCATCCATTGCTGGATCAGTGCGGCATTGTCTTCGGACATCTGAAACGCTGTTTCGACCAGATCCAGATCCGGTGAGACAAACAGCGCCGCACCGCTGGCGAAATAGCGCTGCATTTCACTCCAGCGCATTTGTGCGGTTTCCAGATTTACTTTGGCGCGTATGATTTCTTTCGGGTCACTCATTCTTTCGCTCTTTCTAAATTTACGTTTTTGAACTGTTCAGATAATTGTCTTTCACCCGAATGTAATGCTCAGCCGAATACCGCAGATGGCTGATTTCCGCCTGCGTCAGCGCGCGTACCGCTTTCGCCGGACGTCCCATGTAGAGCATGCCGCTCTCCAGTAGTTTGCCGGGCGATACCAGGCTGCCCGCGCCTATCATGACCTGATCCGGAATAACTGCATCGTCCATGACAATGGAGCCCATGCCGATCAGGCACTCGTTCCCTATCGTGCAACCATGCAATATCACCGCGTGCCCGACAGTCACGTAGTCGCCAATAATGAGGGGGGAGCCTTCCGGGTGTTCTGTCGTCTTGTGCGACACATGCCCCATGGTCAGGTCCTGCACGTTGCTGCCGCGGCCGATCACGATGCGATTCACGTCGCCCCGTAAAACTGTGTTGCACCAGACGGAACTGTCGTCTCCTATCGTCACATCGCCGATAACCTGGCAGGACGGGTGAGTATAGACGCGTTCACCGAGGATGGGGGACGCGTTGAGGTAGTAAGATAAAGGCATCTAAAGGCTTTCTGGCCATACTCTGGCCGTGTGAACTACCGCAAGAATTTGTACTTGATCTGCTTCGATACGGGAAGGCAGCATGAACGGGACGCGGCTAATGGTTAATTCGCGTGTTTCGGCGATACGCCCCGCTCTGCCGGCAAGGGGGTTATGTAGCAGAGTTTCTGCTGACGTGCGAATGATTTGAACCACACGCCTTGCTGCGGATGCATTTTCTCGTGCGATGTAATCGTGTATCTCAGCAATATCCAACCTGGCTCGCCGGGTGTAACGAAGTCTCATTTTTGCGGCTCAGCATAACCAGCAAAGAATGCTTCCATCTCTCCTTCTGTCACAAACTCGCCGTGTTGCGCTTGAGCTAAACCTTCCCGGATGCGGCCAATAATACGGTGTTGCTGCGCCAGATAAAGGGTTACCGCTTCGTTGGCTAACTCGCTTTCGTTACGGTGAACTTCTCCTGCCAGATGGTCGAGCCGAATTTTCAGATCAGATCGGATTTCAAGAGTGGTAACGCTCATGGTGAGACTCCGTTGTTGATTGTAATGATGTTACTCAAAACTTTGAGGTATGTCCCTCGATATTTCCTTTTACGCCAGTTTCCATTTCAACGTCTCGCCTGCCCTGAGCGGCACGAGGCGATGTTCGCCGAAACCCACTGTTGCCGGCATGGCCCAGTCCTCGCGACGCAGCGTGATTTTTGCAGTATTGCGCGGCAGACGGTAGTAATCCGCTCCAAAAAAACTGGCGAAGCCTTCCAGCTTGTCGAGTGCGCCGGCTTGCTCGAACGCTTCAGCATACAGTTCGATGGCGTTGTGCGCGGAGTAGCAGCCGGCACAGCCGCAGGCGTTTTCCTTGGTGTGCTGCGCGTGCGGTGCGCTGTCGGTACCTAAGAAAAACTTGGCGCTGCCACTGGTCGCAGCGTTAACCAGCGCCTTGCGGTGCGTCTCGCGTTTTAAGATCGGCAGGCAGTAAAAATGCGGGCGTATGCCGCCTGAGAGCATGGCATTGCGGTTGTAGAGCAGGTGTTGCGGCGTGAGGGTCGCGGCGATGTTGGCAGGGGCTGCAGTGACAAAGTCGGCGGCGTCTTTGGTCGTGATGTGTTCAAACACGACGCGCAGTTCCGGCATGTCGTTCAGTAGCGGCTGCATCACGCGCTCAATGAATACGGCTTCGCGGTCGAATATATCGATGTGGCTGTCGGTGACTTCGCCGTGCACCAGAAGCGGCATGCCGCAACGCTGCATTTCTTCCAGCGCGGCGTAGGTCTTGCGGATGTCGGTGACGCCCGCATCGGAATTGGTGGTCGCCCCCGCCGGATACAGTTTTACTGCATGCACGATGCCGCTGGCTTTGGCTCGGCGGATTTCTTCTGCGCTGGTGGCGTCAGTCAGATACAGCGTCATCAGCGGTTCGAACGCGGTGCCATGCGGCAACGCGGCGAGTATCCGGGAGTGATATTCCACTGCCTGCGCAGTCGTCGTGACCGGTGGCCTGAGATTGGGCATCACGATGGCACGAGCGAACTGCCGTGCAGTATCCGGCAGCACCGATTGCATCAGCGCATCGTCGCGCAAATGCAGATGCCAGTCGTCGGGGCGTGTGAGAATGAGTTGTTGCATGATGGTGTCCGGCAGGATAAACAGGTTTAATTGTAACTGATGTGAGTGGCTGCCCACAAAAGGCATATCGTAACGCAAGCTTGCAGGCGCCAAATGCGATCTATACCCGGTATTTTGTTATTTTAATCAAAGGTATTTCAGTAATGCACGCGACACAGTGTTAAAATCGCGCTCCAGAAATTTTCAAGATTGAGTTTTTCATGCTTTCCACCGCAAATATCACCATGCAATTCGGGGCAAAACCCCTGTTCGAGAATGTCTCCGTCAAATTCGGTGACGGCAACCGCTACGGCCTGATCGGTGCGAACGGCTGCGGTAAATCCACCTTTATGAAGATTCTGGGCCGCGATCTGGAGCAGACTTCAGGCGAAGTGATGCTCGATAAATCTGAGCGGCTGGGTAAGCTGCGCCAGGATCAGTTCGCCTACGAAGACAATCGCGTGCTGGATGTGGTGCTGATGGGGCATGACGAGATGTGGCAGGTGATGTCGGAGCGCGATGGCATTTACGCAAATCCGGATGCCTCTGAAGAAGATTACATGCGTGCCGCCGATCTGGAGGCTGAATTCGCCGAGTACGACGGTTACACCGCGGAGGCGCGTGCCGGTGAATTGTTGCTGGGTCTGGGGATCGCCATTGAACTGCATCAGGGGCCGATGAGTGCGGTCGCCCCCGGTTTCAAGCTGCGCGTGCTGCTGGCGCAGGCCTTGTTTTCCAATCCGGATATTCTGCTGCTCGATGAACCGACCAACAATCTGGATATCAATACCATCCGCTGGCTGGAAAATATCCTCAACGCGCGCACCTGCACTATGGTCATCATCTCGCATGACCGGCATTTTTTAAACAGCGTGTGCACCCACATGTCCGATCTGGATTACGGCAAGATCACCACCTATCCGGGCACCTACGACGATTACATGATGGCGGCGACTCAGGCGCGCGAGCAGCAGTCAGCTGATAATACCAAGGCCAAGGAAAAAGTAGCTGAACTTAAAGCCTTCGTCGCACGCTTTTCGGCCAATGCCTCCAAAGCCAAGCAGGCGACCTCCCGTGCACGCCAGATCGACAAAATCAAGATTGAAGACATCAAGCCTTCCAGTCGTCAGTACCCGTTCATTCGTTTTGAATTCGACGAACGTGAGAAACTGCACCGGACCGCTGTCGAAGTTGAAAGCCTGTCTAAAGGCTTTGACAAACCGCTGTTCAAAAATGTGAACTTCCGCATTGATGCAGGAGACAAGGTCGCTATTATCGGACCTAATGGTATCGGTAAAACCACGCTGTTGCGCTGCCTGGTCGGCGATCTGGAAGCGGATTATGGCACCATCAAATGGACGGATAAGGCTAAGGTCGGCTACTACGCGCAGGACAGCACCTCAGAGTTTGCGCAGGACAGAATCATGACCGACTGGATGACTTACTGGCGCGGTCCTAACGACGACGATCAGACCGTACGCGCCACACTGGGCAGACTGCTGTTCTCGGGAGATGATGCACATAAGCCGGTCAGTGTGTTGTCAGGCGGAGAAAAGGGGCGTCTGCTGTTCGGTAAACTGATGCTGCAACGCAACAATGTGCTGCTGATGGATGAACCGACCAATCATATGGATATGGAATCCATCGAATCGCTCAATACCGCGCTGCTTGAATACAAGGGGACCGTGGTGTTCGTCAGCCATGACCGCGAATTCGTCTCCTCGCTGGCTACGCGCATTATTGAAATTTCCGCCAAGGGCGTGACCGATTACCACGGCACTTATGAAGAATACCTGCGCGATCAGGGTATGTCGGTTTAATCAGGACGGGAATCACAAAGGCTGCAGGAATATGCAAACCATAGGCGTGTTTGATTCGGGGGTCGGCGGATTGTCTGTGCTGCAACATATCCGCCTGATCCTGCCGGACGCGCGTCTGATCTATGTGGCCGATTCAGCGCACGTGCCTTATGGCGACAAGTCGGCGCAATATATTGAACAACGTTCAAATCTTCTGTCCGGTTTTCTGATTGCTCAGGGCGCTGAGGCGATCGTCATTGCCTGCAACACCGCGACAGCCGCAGCAGCGGCCAGTTTGCGCCGGGATTTCAATTGCCCGATCATCGGCATGGAACCTGCGGTCAAACCCGCTGTGAAGGCGAGCAAAAGCGGCGTAGTCGGGGTGCTGGCAACTATTGGCACGCTGGAAAGCGCGCGCTTTGCCGCCTTGCTGGAACGTTACGCAGGGGGTGTCGATATCGTCACGCAAGGCTGCCCGGGGCTGGTCGAGCAAGTGGAATCGGGTGATTTACATGGCATCAAAACCCGCGAGCTTATCGAACGGTACACGAAGCCGCTGCTCGCGCGCGGCGCGGATACACTGATTCTGGGCTGTACCCACTACCCGTTTCTGGCACCGCTGATTCGCGAGGTAGTCGGGGAGGGTATCGCACTGATCGATACAGGGGCGGCGGTCGCACGGCATGTGCAGCGACGGCTGTTCACCGAAACACAGGCATCACCTTCGTCAGAAAAATCAGCGCGTACGCAGTTTTTCACCAGCGGTGACCCGATACAGGCTAGCCGCATTATGTCCGTACTGTGGGGTAGCGCGGTTGAGGCTCAAAAACTGGAATTTATATAAGGAAACCCGATGATCAAAATATTTTTCAGAACACTGCGTCTGATTTTGATGCCTTTTATGCTGTTATGGTCCGGTCTGGGTACGCCCAAAGGAATCAAACGTTCAAAAGAAACACAGCACAAGGTTGACCTGGAATGTTCTAAATTAGTACTGTTTCACTTTAAAACCTGTCCGTTTTGCATCAAGGTGCGCCACGAAATGGCCAGGTTGGCTTTGCCTGTGGCGTTGCGCGACGCGCAACACGATCCGGTGCACCGTAATGAGTTATTGCAAGGCGGCGGAAAAATTCAGACGCCCTGTTTGCAGATAACAGACCAGGATGGCAAGGTTCAGTGGCTTTACGAATCGAAAGCGATCATCAGCTATCTGCAGCAGCGCTTTTCACCGGCATGATCTGCGCGATGACCTCCATGTCTATTTCCAACCCTGAGATCAGCACCGTTGAGAACGAGTCTGAGCTTATTGACCGGCTGCTGGCGCTGCAAGGCGCAAGCGTGCTGGAACTGGGTTGCGGAAAGGCGGAGAAAACCCGGCTGATTGCCCGTCGTGCGGCTTCGGTTCTGGCGCTGGAAGTGGACGAAATTCAACTGGCCGTCAACAGAGCGATCACGGACCTTGTAAACGTCCGGTTCGGGCATGGCGGCGCCCAAATGATACCGGCAGTTGATGCGAGCTTCGATGTAGTGCTCATGTTCAAATCGCTGCATCATGTACCCATCTCGCTGATGGACGATGCTTTTTCCGAGATGCACCGGGTTTTAAAGCCGGGCGGCATCGCCTATATCTCGGAACCTGTCTTTGCCGGCGACTTCAACGACGTGCTGAGACTGTTTCACGATGAGCAACTGGTGCGTGAACACGCTTTTGCTGCGGTGCAACGCGCGGCTTCAAGCGGGCAGTTTAAGCTTATCAAGCAGGTGTTCTTTGCGCAGGCGATGCACTTTGCCAGTTTTGATGCGTTCGAAAATCAAGTGATCAACGTCACGCATACCGACCATCGCCTGTCCTCATCTTTGCTGAATCAGGTTCGCTCACGTTTTGAGCAGCACATGACAGCGGATGGTGCGTATTTTGAGATGCCGATACGCGTCGATATACTCCAAAAAATATCCTGAAATCAACCTCACGGAAAACACAACATGACTCGCCATTACACGCTGACCATTTCTTGTCCCGACCGCGCGGGAATTATCGCTGCGGTGACCGGATTGATCGCGCAGCATGGTGGCTTTATCGTCGAGGCGAGTTATCACACCGAGCAGGAGGCGCAACGCTTCTTCATGCGGCAGGAGATACGCGCCGACTCGCTCCCCTTTGAGGCAGCCGAATTCGGCCACCTGCTCGCACCGCTGGCCGATGAGTTTGCGATGAACTGGCAATTGTCAGATTCCGCGCAGAAGAAACGGCTGGTGATACTGGTCAGTCGTCAGGACCATTGTCTGGATGATCTGTTACATCGCTGGCGCAGCGGCGAGTTGCAGGTGGATATTCCCTGCGTGATTTCCAACCATGAAGACTTGCGCAGTTTCGTCGAGTGGCACGGCATTCCGTTCATTCATGTGGACATGCAGGACAAGGCCTCCGCATTCGATCGCATCGCAGCCTTGTTCGATGAATATCAGGGCGACACCATGGTGCTGGCGCGCTTCATGCAGATCTTGCCGCACTTCCTTTGCCAGCGCTACCCCGGGCGCATCATCAACATCCACCACAGTTTTTTGCCCTCCTTTGTCGGTGCTAAACCGTATCATCAGGCCTATTTGCGCGGCGTGAAGCTGATCGGCGCGACCTGTCATTACGTCACCGATGAACTGGATGCGGGACCTATCATTGAACAGGATACGGTGCGCATCGATCACGGCGATACGGTGGACGATCTGGTGCGCTACGGGCGCGATATCGAAAAAACGGTGCTCTCGCGCGGCTTGCGCTACCACGTTGAAGACCGTGTGCTGGTATGCGGCAATAAGACTATCGTTTTCAAGTAATTCACCCATCCTGAAAAACACACTGGGAATTTCAAGAGTGGTGTAATTTCTTCATGCTTTGGATATATCGAAAAACTGATTCGGCATCGGATATTTGCAGACAAGTTCGATCAATTCCATGTTGATGATCGCGTCATCAGGTGACACAGGATTGCCTGTGCCTAGCAGGATTGCGTCGCGAAATTCGCTATAGAACTGACGATAGTCGCCATTGATTGTTGGCACGATACGGGATGCACCCCCCTCATTCATCTGCATCACCCCGTGGCGCGGATCATGTCCCCAGTTCGCACCCGTCGGCAATTCCCCCGCTTTTAGCGCGGCTTCCTGTGTATCAAGCCCATATTTCGTATAGCTGCCCGCGCGTCCCTTCAATACATAGCGCGGCGTCTCGTCTTTGACCAGCATGCCGGCATTAAGCCTAACTTGCAGGTGCGCATATCTCAACAAGACATGAAAGGCGTCAACGGCTGCTGCGCCCGGGCGCTGTTGCTCCAGGACCGCCTCGATTGACACGGGGCGCCCAAATAACTGCAGCGCCTGATCCAGAAGATGCGGCCCCAAGTCGTACCATAAGCCCGCACCCTCACCGGCTTGTTCGCGCCAGCGGGGCCTGACTTCCGGCCGGTAACGGTCAAAGCTCGACTCCAGACTCTGCAATTCCCCTAGCTGCCCTGATGCGATGAGTGCGCGCAATGTCAGAAAATCTGCGTCCCACCGCCGGTTGTGGAACGCCGACAATATTAAGCTGCGATCATGAGCTAGGTCTTTGAGTTCGCGCGCTTGAGCCGCGGTGACGGTCAGCGGCTTGTCCACCACTACATGTTTGCCTGCGAGCAGAGCCTGTCTGGCAATTTCGAAATGGGTGTGATTAGGCGTGGCGATGACAACGGCATCGATGCCGGCCAACCTTAGCAATTCATCGGATGACGCACAGACGTGAACTAACGGGTGATCAGCATGGACTTTCCCTGCATCACCGGATACCACGGCGACTAGGTTCAGTCCAACTACACTTGCGATCAGCGGTGCATGGAACGTCTTACTCGCATAACCGTAACCGATCAGGGCAAGGTTGAGCAAGGCTGTCATGGCAGATCCATTATGATGTTCAATAGTCTTGCGCGGCGCGCAAGGCAGGACCGTAAAGCGCAGCCCTGTCGTTGAGGATGACTTTGACCGGCATGGCTTGAAGCAGGTGTCTCATCCGTCCCTTGTCGGTAAAGGCTTGCAGGAATGCGCCGCTGGTGAGCAGCGGCAGGATTTTAGGCGCGATGCCGCCTCCCAGAAAAATTCCGCCGCCACTCATCATTTTGAGCGCCAGATTGCCCGCTTCCGCAGCGTACAGACGCACGAACAAATTGAGCGTCGCTATGCAGGTCTCATCACCTCCAGCTAGCGCAGCGCTCGAGATAGCTGCAGCAGCATCACCCGCACGGATCTGTTGGGCCAGCCAGTCAGGCGCTGGCCGATGCAGACATAAAAATTCATGCAGGCTCACCAGCCCCATGCCGGACACCACGCGCTCCCAGCTGACGTGCCCGAACTGTTGCTGCAGGTGGCGAAGCAGGGCGAACCCTTGTTCGTCTGCCGGACTAAAACTGGTATGCCCGCCTTCGGTGGCGAAGGGCTGATGCTGATGACCGTCCCAGTACAGCCCCGCTTCTCCCAGGCCGGTGCCGGCGGCGATCACCGCCATGTTGCCGCAGGCAGGCTTTGTACCCGCCTGCAGAACCAGTAAGTCTTCTTCGCCCAGTGCCGGCAGCCCGCAGGCCGTGGCTTCCAGATCGTTGAGCAGCGTGCAATGCGTAAAGCCGAAGCGCTGTTGCAGTGCATCTGCATCGATATGCCAGGGCAGATTAGTGGTCTGCACTCTCCTGCCCTGCACCGGACCTGCGACGCCAAAGGCGGCATCACGGGGTAATTCGGTGCCAGACAGGAATTCGCCCAGCAAGGCCTCGAAGGTTGAATAATTGCAACTCGGATAGCTGACTTCATGCACGATATTCACCTGCGTACCTGTCACTTCGACCATCGCCAGTCGAGTCTTGGTGCCGCCTATATCTCCTGAGAGTATGATTTTATTCATGTTTTTATACCCGTTTCACTGCTGTCTAAACGATGCCAAAATGCCTGAAATCAGGCGATGCGCTGTTCTGTTTCGGGATCAAAATAAACGGTCTTGGACAGGTCGAACATCAATTCCATACGTTCACCGTAGTTTTTTGCATGATCGGGGTGCACCCGGCAGACGACATCGCGACCGTTGACCTTGATGATTAGTAACGTGTCGGCGCCCGTAGGTTCGGATACTTCGATTTTCGATTCGGCGACATAAAAATCCGGTGCGCCGGCGAGAAACCCCACCTTGTGGGTGATCTTTTCCGGGCGTATCCCGACGGTGACCTCACGACCCAGATAGTCGGCCAGTGCTTCTTTGGCTTCAGGAACAGGGAAGATATGCACCTGTCCGCCGGTCTCCATCTTGAGGCCTATCGTGTCGTCAAGTGCGACGACCTGACAGGGGATAAAGTTCATCGAAGGGGAGCCCATGAAACTTGCGACGAACAGATTGGCCGGATCATCGTATATCTGCTGAGGCGTACCGAACTGCATGACTTCACCCGCCTTCATTACGGCGATCTTATCGCCTAGCGTCATCGCCTCGATCTGATCGTGGGTCACATAGACGATGGTCTTGCCGACGCGTTTGTGCAGCAGCTTGATCTCAGTGCGCATCTCGACGCGCAGTTTTGCATCCAGATTGGACAGAGGCTCATCAAACAGGAACAGAGTCGGGTCGCGCGCGATGGCTCGCCCCATCGCTACACGTTGGCGCTGGCCACCGGACAGTTGTGCAGGACGGCGATCGAGCAGTTGTTCCATTTGCAGGATCTGCGCGACTCTGTCTATGATCTCCTCGCGTTCATGTTTGGGTACCTTGCGTATCTCCAGCCCAAAAGAGATGTTCTGTCTGACCGTCATGTTCGGATACAGCGCGTAGGATTGGAACACCATAGCGATGTCGCGATCCTTGGGGCTCAGGTTATTCACCATCCGGCCGCCGATATGCACCTCGCCCGAGGTAATATTGTCCAACCCTGCGATCATCGACAGCAGCGTTGATTTGCCGCAGCCGGAGGGGCCGACCAGGATCAGGAATTCCCCTTCTTCAATTTCGATGTTAATCCCCTTGAGGATCTTGGTCGTCCCATAAGACTTGCGTACGTTGCGGATTGATAATGCACCCATGATGTTCTCCTTAACCTTTAACGGCACCGGCTGTCAGCCCGCGCACAAAATATTTACCAGCGACGATGTAGACGAATAAAGTTGGCAAGGCGGCGATGATGGCCGCGGCCATATCCACGTTGTAGCCGATCACGCCGGTGGAGGTGTTGACCAGATTGTTCAGTGCGACCGTGACCGGTTGACGATCGCCTGATGAGAACACTACGCCGAACAGGAAGTCATTCCATATCTGGGTGAACTGCCAGATGATCGAGACCACGATGATGGGTGTCGAGAGCGGCAGGATGATGCGCCAGTAGATGCGCAGGAATCCGGCACCGTCTATCTTGGCGGCCTTCACCAGTTCATCCGGGATGGTGATGTAATAGTTGCGGAAGAACAGCGTGGTGAAGGCAATACCGTATACAACATGGACAAAGATCAGCCCAAATATCGAGTCCGATATCCCCATTATGCCGAGTGTCCTGGCCATCGGCAGGAGCACCACCTGGAAAGGGATGAAACAGCCGATCATCAGCGCGGAAAAGAAGATGTCGCTGCCCCTGAATCGCCACATGGTCAACACATAGCCATTGAATGCACCAATCGCGGTCGATAGCAGCACGGCTGGGATCACAAAGCGGAAGGAGTTCCAGAAATAGACGCTCATGCCCTCACAGCGCACGCCGATGCAGGCACTGGACCAAGCTTCTTGCCAGGGTGCAAAGGTTATCTGACTTGGCAGCGAGATCAAATTTCCCGTACGGATGTCATCAAGTGTCTTGAGCGAGGTGGATACCATGACGAACAGCGGTATCAGGTAGTAAGCGCAGACGAGTGCTAGCAGTGTATAAATGAAGATACGGCCGAAGCGACTCGAGCCCTGTATTTGTGAACCGGAAAGATTAGCCACGACGTGAGCTCCTTAATTCGGAATACATGAATGGGACGACTACGGCAGCCACGATCATTAGCATCATCATTGCACTGGCAGAACCTAAGCCAATCTGGTTGCGGGTGAAGGAAATTGTGTACATAAAGGTAGCCGGCGTGTCGCTGGAATATCCCGGGCCGCCGCCTGTCAGTGCCATGACCAGATCAAAGCTCTTGATGGCGATATGCGACAGGATCATGATGGCCGAGAAAAACACAGGCCTCAGACTGGGAATGATGATGCGCCAGTAGATGGTGGGCAGTGTAGCCCCGTCAACCTGAGCCGCCTTGATGATGGAGTCGTCTACGCCGCGCAGGCCAGCGAGGAACATGGCCATGATGAAGCCCGAAGATTGCCAGACGCCCGCGATGACGACGGTATAAATCGACAGATCAGAGTTGATCAACCAGTCGAAGGTGAAATTCTCGAAGCCCATGTCACGTACCAGCTTCTCGAAACCCAGACCCGGGTTGAGTATCCATTTCCACGCGGTGCCGGTGACGATGAAAGACAGCGCCATCGGGTAAAGATAGATGGACCGAATCACGCCTTCGGCACGTACCTTTTGATCCAGCAGGATAGCCAGTCCCAGTCCGATGGTCAGACAGCCTGAAATGAATAAGCCGCCAAATATAGCCAGATTCCTGAGTGCGACCCACCAGCGATCGTTGGCAAAAAGTGCCTGATATTGCGTCAGCCCTGCAAACTCATAATTGGGCAACATCCGCGAAGGCGTGAAAGAAAGATAGCCTGTCCAGATGATGAAACCATAGATGAACAGTAGCGTGAATACGAATGTGGGGGCCAGTACGAGCTTGGGCAAAAAGCGTTCGGCCTTGTCCATAAAATTGCCGGCGGCTGATTTTTCGTCTTGACTTGAAAGTGCAGCATGCATCGTGAATCCTCCTGTTTTGGCATCGGAGCGATTCGCTCCGATGCTACTAACGACAGCTTAGCGCTGTGCCGACCTAATTGATTTTGGCAGCGGCGGCCAGTTTTTTCAGGGCACTACTGGAGGACATGTCGGAGTTGAAAAATTGCGTTACGACATCCTGGATCGCGCCTGTGGTCGCGGCAGGGACGGCCATTTGATGTGCGATGCTCGGCAGCAGGGTGCCTTTCTTTGAACTGGCGATAAAGTCGTCATGTGACTTCTTCGCACAATCGTCGAATTTATCCATCTTCACATCCAGTCGCGCAGGAATCGAACCCTTGTTCAGGTTGAATACCTCCTGGAAACCGGGGCTCATGATGGCGTTGGCCAGATCTGCCTGACCTTTTTTGGCATCTGATGATCCTTGCGTAAACATCACGAAACTGTCGATATTGAACGTAAAGTCTCCTGCTGTACCGGGTGCATCAAGGCATAGATAATCCTTGCCCGGCACTTTCCCGGCTGCTGCAAATTCTCCCTTAGCCCAGTCCCCCATGAATTGCATGCCAGCCTTACCCTGTATCACCATCTGGGTCGCCAGGTTCCAGTCACGACCGGAGAAGTCCTTGTCCAGATACTTGCGCACGGTACGGAACGTGTTGAAAGCTTTTTCCATCGTCGGACTCTGAAGTGCGCTCTGGTCAAGTTTAACCATGGCCTTTTCATAGAACGCAGGACCGCCTGTGCCAAGCACGACGGATTCGAAGATAGTGAAGTCCTGCCAGGGTTGTCCGCCGTGCGCTACCGCGATGAAACCTGCTTTTTGCAGTTTTTCGGCAGCGGCCGGGAACTCAGCCCAGGTGGTCGGGATTTTTGCACCGGCCTTTTTAAAAACGGCTGGATTGACCCACATCCAGTTGACCCGATGCACGTTGACCGGCACCGCAACATATTTACCCTGGTATTTCATCGTGCTGCTCACCACAGGCGGCAGCAGCGCATCCCACTTTCCAGCCTGTGCGGTGGTTGAGAGATCGGCCAGCACCCCTTCAGCGCCCCATTCCTGAATGGAAGGGCCTTTGATTTGAGCCGCGGTGGGCGGATTGCCGCCGACAACACGTGACTTGAGTACCGTCATCGCATTTTCGCCACCACCGCCGGAGACAGCGAAATCCTTCCAGGTATCGCCCTTGCTTGTCATGATTTTCTTCAACTCGGCAACGGATTTTGCCTCACCGCCGGATGTCCACCAGTGCAGCACTTCTACCTCTGCTGCCACTGCGCTGGAAGATATGAACGCTGCGGCGATCACAGCAGCAAAAATCGATTTTTTCATCATTTTGTTCTCCAAAAATTGTATTGGCCTGTTACCCCCTGCAAATTGCAGGGGGTGGATTGCTGATTTACCACCAAGCTTCGATTTGTACGCCTGCGGTCGTGGTTGAGGTGCGCCCGCCCAGACCGAAAGTACCGGCGTTGGCGGCTGCGGCGGCGGCATTCCAGCTGGCACGCGTCACATAGAAGCGCATCTCGGGACGTGACCAGAAGTCAGGCGCCATTGCCAGCGTGGGTGCGAAGGTGAACTTGTTCAGTGTCTGGTTAGCCTGTCCGTCTATGCTGCGGCCGGTCGTGCCCACTTCGGCCAGTAACTTGAAGTTGTTGGTCATCGCATAGGAGACACGGCCACCCAGTGTGGTATCGCGGGTATTGATGCCGTTTTGCGGGCCTCCTTCGATCTTGCCGTTTTGCAGCGCGATGAGTGCCTGACCGCCAAATTTACCGGTTTGCCAGTTGATCGCATCGCCGATGCGTGTACTGCTTACGCCTGCGAGTTGACCTGAACCCAGTATCCCCGCATTGGTCGCCACCGTACTTGCATCGCCCAAGCCCTGAAACTGGCCATTCATATCGGCGTGTCCGCTGGCCGTTTGTACAAAGACCGTGTTGGTCAGGCCCGGGATGAGAAAGTCGGACTGGTTGTGCGAGACTGACAGGCTGGAGCCGGGTTTGCCATATGCAAAACTACCGCTGACGACTGAACCTAGTACCCGCAATACGCCGCCTTCGTTGCTGTGAATTTCGGATAGATCTACATTGATACGACGCGCATTGTTTTGCGCAGAATTCTTGTTGTTGATCGAGCCGCCGTTAAAGACACCGACACCCAGCTTGGCAAAACCCAGGCCGTAGTTGGTCACGCCAGCGCCAGTATTCAGGCCGTAGTCCATGAAGAACTTATCGACGATGTGTACATCCTGAATACGCAAACGACGCTGACCCGCCCAGAATTTGGCTTCCGGTGCGAAATCCAGTCCGCTCATTTCAGCAAACGCCTGATCCGTGCCGTTAACGCCGTTCCAGACGGTCGGCATGTAATCGACACTCCATTTGAGGCCGTTGCCCATGTCGAAGGTCTTTTTGATTTCCAGCTCGAAGCCGATATCGCCTTCATTGCCGAGGCGGTATTTCTGCATGTCGCCGCCTAAGGTGTAACCGCCGCGCGGCATGCTCGTCTGGCTGGTTGCAAAACCGCCGCGTGTGTAGCCCATGAGCTCCACACCGCCGACGTCGACTGCCTGAGCCGAAACGCTCCCCAGCAGTGCTAGCGTCAGTGCAGACAGCAGCATCTTTTTATTCATGTTTGAACTACGGATATGCTTGTTCATTTCGAAACTCTCCCTGTGTTTTAAAAGCAACAGCCGGTATCTCCGGTTAAGTGTTGCCCGTCTTTTGCACCCGCCTCTGCGGCATAGTGGCACTTTGTATTTGATTCACTTGGCTGAAAACGGACTGCCTTTTTTCAGAAGTGGCCAGACGATATCACCGGACAATTTGTGACACCAGAACACGCAGGAAATCGCGGTTAAATTATTCAGGCTGTTGATTTAATGTATATTTATTTGATTCAGGTAAAACTGAATGTAATGTTTCATTACAAACCCGCGAAGCTTGGACGGCGAGGATGCCGGTGGCTGCTGGGAGGAAGGCCGGAACGGGGTGTATGTGTCGTTTCACGCGCTGATACGTACTGCAATAAAAACTCACACTTCCTTACAATCCGGCAGACAAATTTACCTGCTACATCAATTTACTTAGGCTATAGTTTGATGGTAATGCGCATGGGTTTGTGAACGAAAAAGGCGCGAATGCATTTTAGGGGGCTCATCAGCGTGATGATTTATCTGTTCCGATTGTATTCAAGTGGTTGAACTTTCCCGACAAATATTGTCGGATAGAGCCTCTTCTTACAATTTAATCTGAATGGCCGAAAGTCCTGCGCGTATAGGCAATTATTCCATCGTCGAGCTGATAGGCGAGGGTGCGACGTCTAACGTTTATCATGCCCAGCATGTCAAATCGCTGGCGTCGGTCGCGATTAAACAACTGCGCCGTCAGGGCGAAATCTATCGCACCATGTTCGCCAGTGAAGTGGAACTGGGCGGCAAAATGCACCATAAAAATATTGTCCGGGTTTTGAGCGCTGATCTTGAAGAGAAAAGCGGGCCGTATCTGGTCATGGAATATGTCAAGGGTGTTGCGCTCGATCACCACGACCGCGTCAATACGCTGCCCCCTATTTTGACTGTGCTCTCGGTGATCGAGCAGGTCGCCAATGCACTGCGCTATGCCGCGCAACTGGGTGTTGTGCACCGTGACGTCAAGCCGGGTAATATCATCCTGCTGCCCAATGGACTGGCGAAGCTGACTGACTTCGGTTGTGCGATTCCGGTGAGTGCCATGGGGGGCGAGGTGGCCGGCAGTCTGGCTTACATGTCGCCCGAGCAGCTGGACGGTGAGTCGCTTGATCAGCGCGCTGACATTTATGCGCTGGGGGCGGTGATTTACCGGTTACTGACGGGCAAGCACACTTTTGAAGCTGACAATGTGTTTGACGCGAGGATAGCGATTCATAATTACCCGATCACGCCGATTTCAACTTACCGAAAGAAGTTGCCGGCCCAATTGATTGCCGTCATTGAGCGCGCGCTCGAAAAGGACAGGGATGCACGGTACGCCACATGGGATGAGTTCATTCATGACTTTGGCAATGCCGCGCATCTGATACGCATGTCGGACTATGATCTCGATTTGTATCGCGGATTCAGCATGTCGACGCAATCCGTGCTGTCGAGTTACATGTCAGCGGATCGCGCGTTCTCGCGAAGCGGATTTTCACGCAGCACAATGCCTGAGTCTTATGGTGTTTAAGGCGAAAAATCTCAGGCGGGCGATTGATCCGTTTCGATCAGCTTTGCACCCAGGGCAGGCCGGCCTCGCGCCAGCCATCGAGCGTATTGCGATGTCCGTTGGTATCCTTTTCTCCTTCGAAACCCTCCAGCACATTGTAGCAGTCCTGGTAACCGGCCTGAGTTGCGGCGACGGCTGCTGCATTTGAGCGTGCGCCGCTGCGGCAAATAAACAGCACTAAAGACTCCTTGTCCACTTGCTGTTCGAGGGAGGCCGTAAAATTCGGATTGGCTTTCATGCCCGGGTACGTGAGCCATTCGATCTCGACGGCATCAGGAATGCGGCCGACCCAGTCCAGTTCAGCGCGGCAGCGTACATCCACCAGTTTTGCGCCGGGTGCGGATTGCAATATTTCAAAAGCTTCGTCAGGATACAGCGCGCCTTCATAAGGCAGATTGTTGTCTTTTGCGCGCTGCTGAGCGGCTTGAAGTATGGAGGTAATGTTTCCCATGATGTCGTTCCCTGTTTCAGTTTAAAGAATCATGCGCTATGCTGCGCATCACAATTGCATACTAGCTCAATCGACATGAAAAATCACACGCATCATTCACATTCAGACACGGAAGCCTTCGAGCCCACCGATCCGGAACGTTTTGCCGCAGCACAAAAAAGTACCTGGGTAAGTATCGGCATCAATGTATTGCTGACGTTATTTCAGATCGTGGGCGGCTTTTTTGCCCATTCACAGGCGTTGATGGCCGATGGTCTGCATTCCTTATCCGATCTGATGTCCGATGTGCTGGTGCTGTTCGCCAACCGGCACGGCAATCGGCATGCCGATGCGAAACATCCTTACGGTCACGCTCGGGTTGAGACTGCTGCGACGCTGATACTGGGTGTGTTCCTGGCAGCGCTGGGCGTCGGGTTGCTGGTGGCTGCGGCGATGCGCCTGCAGCATCCTGGTGCTCTGCAGGCGGTGAGCCCGCTAGGGCTGGCGATTGCTGTTTTCGCGCTGATTTCAAAAGAAGGTATGTTCCGCTACATGCTGGCAGTCGCCCTCAGAGTGCGCTCGCAGATGCTGGTGGCGAATGCGTGGCATGCACGTTCCGATGCCGCTTCGTCGCTGGTTGTGGTGGTCGGCATTATCGGTAATTTGCTGGGCTACACTTTCCTTGATCTGGTCGCCGCGGCCGTGGTGGGCGTGATGATTGCACATATGGGCGGAAAACTGGCGCTCGAAGCGCTGTCCGAACTGATCGATACCGGCCTGGATGCCGAAGAAGTCGACGCGATACGTCAGACTTTGCTTAAAACTCACGGTGTGCTGGGATTGCATGACCTTCGCACCCGAAAAATGGCTGACAATGCGCTGGTTGACGCACATATTCTGGTTAACCCTAAAATCAGTGTGTCTGAAGGGCATTACATCGCAGAAACAGCAAGACATGCGGTGCTCAATAACCACCATGTTCTGGATGTGATGGTGCACATCGATCCGGAAGACGACATGCAGGCCGGTCACTATACCAAACTGCCCGCCCGTCCCGTGTTACTGGCGCAGCTTGCCGAGCGGCTTGGGGATGACCGCTTGAAAGATAATCGTGTGGTATTTCATTATCTGGACGGGCGTGTTGATGCAGAGCTGTATATGCCCGTCAGCCGTCAGGCAGATGCGGGCGCATTACAGGCGCGTTGTGATGAACTGGTGATCAATGATCCTTTGTTTCGCGCCATTCATATACATAACGCACAACATTAGTGCACTCCCGGCTTTTTTCGCTCATAATTGGTGCGATTTATTTTTGTGTTATTTCGCAGGCTTATGGCACAATGCTGCATTGAGATGCAGAATGGATTGGCACGATTTCTGCGTATGATATGTCGGGTAGTAGTTCACTGTTTGTTTGATACTTTGGGAGAGAGTTATGTCGTTGTCGGCAAATGATGTGTTGCAAATGATTAAAGACCACGATGTCAAGTTCGTGGATTTCCGTTTTACCGATACACGCGGCAAAGAACAGCACGTGTCGGTACCTGCTAAATATGTTGGTATGGACAAGTTTGAAGAAGGCCATGCATTCGATGGTTCTTCCATCGCCGGCTGGAAGGGCATTCAGGCGTCTGACATGCTGTTGATGCCGGATCCTGCTGCAGCTTATCTTGATCCGTTCACGGATGATGTCACGCTGATCATTACCTGCGACGTGGTAGAGCCTACCGACGGCAAGGGCTATGACCGCGATCCGCGCTCCATCGCCAAGCGCGCAGAAGCCTATTTGCAGTCAAGCGGTGTGGGTGATACCGCCTATTTCGGTCCTGAGCCGGAGTTTTTCATCTTTGATTCGGTAAACTGGAAGATCGACATGTCCGGTTGTTCAGTCAAGATCAACTCTGAAGAAGCAGCATGGTCATCCGATGAGAAGTACGATGGCGGCAATACAGGTCACCGTCCAGTGGTTAAGGGTGGTTACTTTCCGGTTCCTCCGGTGGACAGCCTGAACGACATTCGCGCAGCGATGTGCCTGATTCTGGATGACATCGGCATCGAAGTCGAAGTGCACCACCACGAAGTGGCAACTGCCGGTCAGTGCGAAATCGGTACCAAGTTCGACACCCTGGTACGCCGCGCCGATCAGACCCAGGCTTTGAAATACGTTGTTCACAACGTCGCTCACCAGCATGGCAAGACCGCGACTTTCATGCCTAAGCCTATCGTTGGCGACAACGGTTCCGGCATGCATGTACATCAGTCGATCTGGAAAGATGGCAAGAACCTGTTCGCAGGTAACGGCTATGCCGGTCTGTCTGAAACTGCGCTGTACTACATCGGCGGTATCATCAAGCACGCTAAGGCACTGAACGCGATCACCAATCCGGGTACCAACTCCTACAAGCGTCTGGTTCCTCACTACGAAGCACCGACCAAGCTGGCCTATTCTGCAAAGAACCGTTCGGCTTCGATCCGTATTCCTCACGTAGCGAGCGACAAGGCACGCCGTATTGAGACTCGTTTCCCGGATCCAACGGCTAATCCATACCTGTGCTTCGCGGCACTGATGATGGCGGGTCTGGACGGTATCGCCAACAAGATTCACCCAGGCGACCCTGCTGACAAGAATCTGTACGACTTGCCACCGGAAGAAGATGCAAAGATCCCAACCGTTTGCTCATCTTTGGACGAAGCATTGAATGCGCTGGACAAGGATCGCGAGTTCCTGACACGCGGCGGTGTGTTCTCCAACGACTTCCTTGATGCGTATATCAATCTGAAGATGGAAGAAGTCACGCGGCTGCGTATGACGACTCATCCGGTTGAGTTCGAAATGTATTACAGCATTTAATTTTTTGCTGGTTCCAGAGGGCTTCCAAGGGAGCCCTGTAAAAGGCAGGCAGTTCTTGTAATCACAAGGGCTCCTGCCTTTTTCTTTGTGCACTCAAAAGCTGCCTGCCAGACAATGCACTTACATTAAATTTTTTGCTCGCACAGATGGCTGATCCTTCTGTTAATCGTGCGCTGACGCGAAATTAGACGTATAACTGGTTTGACTTGTCGTCTAATTCGTATTAAATTGGTCAACAATAAAACGCCGGGTCAATGCAATGAATTTGCCCCCTATATGTCGCATATTGCTGATGCTGGTTATCACTCTGTTGGGTATGCCGGTCAATGCTGTTGAACGTATCCCCGTTGCGCCCGTCAGACTCGCCGTTCTCGCCTATCAACCAAAACCACAAGTATTGTCCCGCTGGCAGCCGATTGCTGACTATCTGGAAAAGTCACTGCATCAACCTGTCAAATTGTCCGTTCTCAATTATGTTGAAATGAACGATGCTGTTGCTTCGCGGCAAGTGGATGTGGTGGTAACCAACCCCGGTCATTATGTATTGCTGAACCATCGCGGCATGGTTAAATCACCGCTGGTCACCCTGATTAACCAGGCAGGCCAATATGAATTGCAGTCTTTTGGCGGGGTAATTTTTACCCGGTCAGATTCCAGCGTCCATGCGCTGAGCGAGCTTGCAGGCAAGAAAATTGCGGCCGTCAGCACCGATTCCTTAGGCGGCTATCAAATGCAAGCCTATGAATTACTCAAAATGGGAATTGATCTGGGCCACAATCCATCCTTGATCATTAAAACCGGCATGCCTCATAACAACGTTGTCGATGCCGTGATGGCAGGCAGGGCTGATGCAGGTTTTGTCCGTGACAGCGTGTTAGAAGGGTTAGTTAACACCGGGAAGCTTAAAGCTGAGCAGTTCAGGATAATCAACAGGCAACAGCCTGCGAATTTCCCCTATTTAGTATCCACGCCACTTTATCCCGAATGGCCTGTCACAGTGACTATGCATCTGGATGAGCACATCTCGCGTGCGCTAACGGTAGCTTTACTCTCATTGAAACCAGATGAACCAGCAGCAGTCGCGGCTCACATACATGGATTTTCAACGCCCGCTGTGTATGAAGGTGTTGAAGAGATTTTGAGAGAATTGCGCATGGCCCCCTTTGATGGCGTGCCAAAGTTTACGCTGCATGACTTCTGGAACCGTCATTTTTTACTGATCACGACACTGCTGGGCGTCTTGATAACGCTGGGAGTCATTTTGCTCGCGTCGCTCTATGCACAGAATCGAATAGCGCGCCAGTCACGCAATCGCTTTGCCATGTTGTTTGAACTTTCTCCGGAGCCGATATGGCTGTTGAAAGAGGGGCGCTTTATCGACTGTAACAGCGCTGCGCTCAACCTGCTCGGTTACAAAAACAAGCATGATCTTATTGGAAAAAGCCCGCTTGAAGTATCTCCCGAGTATCAGATGAACGGCGTGAGGTCAGTCGACCTGTTCGATGCTATCGGTCAGGTAAAGCAGAAAGAGACACAGCGTTTTGACTGGATACACACCACCGCATCCGGCGCATCGATTATCGTTAAAGTCAATCTTGCACCCATTAAGCTCGAAGGTGCGGATATGTTTCTTGCGGTGGGCCACGATGTGACCGAAGTGATTCATAATCAGGAGACTATGCAGTTGTTCCCGTCCGTATTTCTGCATGCCAAAGAAGGGATTTTGATTACGGCTCCCTCAGGAGAGATTCTCGAGGTCAATGAAGCGTTGATTGTTTCCAGCGGGTATCGTCGTGAAGAACTGATCGGGAATAATCCGAGAATCTTTAATTCCGGGAAGCAATCCAGAGATTTTTATATCAACATGTGGCAGTCGATTTTACAGCATGGGTACTGGACAGGAGAGATCCTGAACAAAACCAGGGGAGGGGCAGAATATCCGGGGTTACTGACCATCAGCAGCGTTAAAAATACTGCGGACGAAGTTACGCATTATGTGGGGCACTTCACCGATATTTCGCACCTCAAGGAGCAGGAAGACAAATTAAAGCAGCTGGCACATTATGATCCGCTGACCGGGCTGCCTAACCGGACACTGAAAGCGCTGCGTCTGAACCAGGCGATGACTCAGTGTCTAAGATCGAAACGGTCGCTCGCGGTCGCTTTTATCGATCTCGATGGCTTCAAGGAAATTAACGATCAGCACGGTCATGACATCGGTGATGAGCTGCTCATCATCCTATCCAATAAACTGAATGATGCGCTGAGGGAGGGCGATACGCTGGCAAGAATGGGCGGAGATGAGTTTGTCGCTATTTTGACCGAATTGGAGAATGCTTATGACGCAGAAATGGTTTTGAGCCGTCTGCTGAGCGCTGCATCCGATGAAATCACCACGAGTACAGGAAAGTTGCGGGTGTCAGCAAGTATCGGTGTGACCCTGTTTCCACAGGATGCTTCAGATGCCGACCAGCTGGTTCGTCATGCAGATATGGCCATGTATCAGGCCAAGCTGGCGGGCAAAAACCGCTTTCACTATTTTGATGTTGGTCAGGATCTCATTGCGCAAGCGCGTATGAGCGTGATTTCGGAAGTTAAGACTGCGCTATTTTTGAATCAGTTTGTGTTGCACTATCAGCCCAAAGTAAATATGCGCACAGGAAAGGTGATCGGAGTTGAGGCGCTGATTCGCTGGCTGCATCCGGAACGGGGGCTGGTTCCCCCGCTGGGTTTTTTGCCCTATATTGACAGTCATCCTGTCGAGCTTGAAACGGGCGACTGGGTGATTTCGGAAGCCATCAGGCAGTGCGGGGTCTGGAAAAAATCAGGTCTGATTTTAACAGTGAGCGTGAATGTCAGCGCGAGCCAGTTGCAGCAACCCGACTTTGTGCAGAAGCTGTCCGCGTGTCTTCGGGAAAACCCGGAAGTTTCCCCAGGAGACATTGAACTTGAGATTCTCGAATCTGCCGCGCTGAAGAATATACAGCAGACCTCGGATGTCTTGCATGCCTGTTGCAAGCTGGGTGTCGGCATCGCGCTGGATGACTTTGGTACAGGTTATTCATCGTTATCCTATCTGCGTCAGTTGCCCGCCGAGTTGATCAAAATCGACCAGAGTTTTGTGCGGGACATGCTCGATGACACGGACGACCTGGCTATCGTTGAGGGTGTGATCGGGCTGGCTGCCTCCTTTCGCAGAAAGGTGATCGCTGAAGGGGTGGAATCTGAAGGCCATGGTGCAGCCTTGCTGGCATTAGGTTGCGATCTGGCGCAAGGGTACGGTATCTCCAGACCTGTTGCGGCTCAGGCTTTGGAGGCGTGGCTGTTGCAATGGACCGCGCCTGAATCCTGGCGGAAATATGCGCTTGAGTTGCCCAGTCTTCACGATTCCGCGATTATTTTTGCAGAGGTCGGGCACCGTTCCTGGATTAAAAGGATAGAAGATTATTTAGCGCATAAAGCCGACACGCCTCCACCGATGAGTCATTCAGATTGCCATCTCGGTCACTGGATCAGCAGCGAGGGGCAGGCTTATTTCGGAGAGATGGACGCATTTCAGGAACTGATCCAATCGCATGAACGTGTTCATGAGCTGGGGTGCGGCTTATTAAAATCACACGCTGAGGGCAATGAGCCTGCAGTCCGGATGAAATTGATCGAACTGATTAAATTGCGCGATGAAGTGATGAACAAGCTGCGACTTTTATGCAGGAAAACGTCACCCGATCCGTGACTGAACGGTAATTCCCTTTGTGCCTGTTGAATTACCGTAAAGCGTTTGTCACGATCGAAGCCATGCCCTATACTCATTCAGCCCTATTGCTGGAGTATGAATATGAAATTCCGGATTTTGTTGTTATGCCTGTTTCCCTTGCTGGCGCTGGCCGATATTTACAAATCCGTTGATAGTGACGGGCATGTCACCTATTCCAGTGCACCAATGAGGGGCGCAAAAAGGATCGTTATGACACCATCTGGTTCAACGACATCCGATCATCCCCGCGCCAGCGCTACCCCGAATGACTTTCCGAAAGTCAATAAAGATACGCAAAAGGGTCGTGATGACACGCGTCGAAAAATACTTGAAGATGAGTTCAATACGGAACAATCGTTACTCAATGCCGCAAGGCGAGACCTGCAGACTGCGGAAGCCAATATCCCCAAAGATAATGTCAGCATAAGTCAGTTGACGAAACAGGTTGAGATACATCAGCGAAACGTTGCGGCACTGAATACCGAACTATCCAGGTTGAAATGACCTTCCCTGGCATAAATTTTGCTTATTATCTTGCATGACTAATCTTACCCTTGACCATCTCTCCACTGCCGTTATCCTGATGGATAGCGATTTTCGCATCGTTTATCTGAATCCTGCCGCTGAAAATCTGTTTGAGATGAGCGTTAAAAATCAGATTGGCAATACGCTGCAACAGTTATTTTATGATGCAAGTCAGCTCACCAGCGCCATGAGGCGTGCGGTGGAAAACAATGCCAGTTATATCGAACATGATTTGATGCTCGCCACGCATGCACACAATAAGTTGCATGTGCGATGCACGGTGACGCCGATGCCCACTGGTAAACTGTTGCTCGAGTTTCACCCGATGGACAGGCCGATGAAACTGGCGCGTGAAGAGCAAATGCTGGATCAGACTCAGGCCAACCGGTTGCTGTTGCGAAATCTCGCACATGAAATCAAGAACCCCTTGGGTGGCATACGCGGCGCTGCTCAGTTGCTTGAACAGGAGCTCGATAAACCCGCGCTGCACGAATACACCCAGGTCATCATTCAGGAAGCGGATCGTCTGCGATCTCTGATGGAAAAGCTGCTGACGCCTCAGGGTAAAACACGGCACAGCGCGCTGAATATTCATGAAGTGCTCGAGCGTGTGCGCTCGGTGGTGCTGGCAGAATTGCCTGGTAAGTTAACTATACAGCGGGATTATGATATCAGTCTGCCCTCGCTGATCGGCGACAAGGAACAGCTGATTCAGGTGATGCTTAACATCGTGCGCAATGCAGCTCAAGCCATGCAAGGGCGCGGCAATATTATTCTGCGTACACGGATTTCACGGCAAGTCACTTTATTCAAGCAACGCCATCGTCTGGCTGTGATGATACAGATTATCGATAACGGCCCCGGCATCTCGCCTGAATTGCGCGATAAGATTTTTTACCCTCTTGTATCCGGACGCGCTGATGGCCACGGTTTAGGGCTCACACTGGCGCAGGACTTTGTCAGTCAGCATCACGGCACGATCGAATTCGACAGCGAGCCGGGACGCACTTGTTTCACGGTGATGTTGCCGTTGCAGGCGAATCTGTAATGAATGCCTGTCTGATGCCGGAATTTTTTAAAAACATGATAGAGCGCTAACCTTATGAAACCCGTCTGGATAATTGATGATGATCGCTCGATACGCTGGGTGCTGGAAAAATCTCTGGCGCGAGCAAGCATTGAGTTCGAGAGTTTTGGCACTGCAGATGATGCCTTATCTGCGTTGACTCATGATCTCCCGCAGGTGGTGGTGAGCGATATTCGCATGCCGGGGCGTTCCGGACTCGAATTTTTGCAGTTGCTGCATGAACAGCATCCGCATATTCCCGTCATTATCATGACCGCCTATTCTGACCTGGAAAGTGCGGTGTCGGCTTTTCAGGGCGGGGCTTTTGAATATCTGCCCAAACCGTTCGATATCAACCATGCGGTAGACCTGATCCGCCGCGCGCTGGAGCAAAGCCGTCGCAAGTCGGTAGTCGCAGGTGAAAATGAAGTGGCCGCCGATATCCTCGGGCATGCCCCGGCAATGCAGGAGGTTTTTCGTGCGATCGGCCGCCTGTCGCAGTCTCATGCTACTGTGCTGATCAACGGTGAGTCGGGAACCGGCAAGGAACTGGTGGCGCGCGCGCTGCACCGGCACAGTCCCCGGGCGGCTAAATCCTTCATCGCGATCAACACGGCGGCCATCCCGAAGGATTTGCTCGAGTCCGAGCTGTTTGGCCATGAACGCGGCGCCTTCACGGGGGCTGCTGCTGCGAGGCAGGGTCGATTCGAGCAGGCAGAAGGCGGTACGCTGTTTCTCGATGAAATCGGTGATATGCCCTCAGAGTTGCAAACCCGCTTGCTGCGCGTACTGTCGGATGGAAATTATTACCGTGTGGGCGGCCATCAACCGATCAAAGCTAACGTACGCATCATCACTGCCACGCATCAAAATCTGGAAGAGCGCGTTAAACTCGGGATGTTTCGTGAAGACTTATTTCACAGGCTGAACGTGATACGCCTGCGTCTGCCACCCTTGCGTGAACGGCGCGAAGACATTCCTCTGCTGGCGAAATATTTCCTGCAAAAAAGCGCTACCGAATTATCTGTCGAGCAAAAACAGTTCAGCGAGCGTGCCTTGCTTCATTTGGCCGCGCAGGAATTTCCAGGGAATGTCAGGCAACTGGAAAATCTGTGTCACTGGCTGACTGTGATGACCCCTTCACAGCTGATCGAAATCGCCGACCTTCCCCCGGAATGGCGTGCCAGCGAATCAGTTGAGCAAAAAGCAGACAGCTGGAGCGAGGCATTGGCCAGTGAGGTTTCGGCGGCACTGCAGCGCGGGAACGAAGGCATCATGGAAAGCTTTGTTGCGCGGTTTGAACGGACCATGATCCTGCAAGCGCTGCATCATACCCATGGTCGCCGCATCGAAGCCTCAACGCTGCTCGGCATCGGGCGCAATACGCTGACACGCAAGATTCAGGAGCTGGGGCTGGACGAGGTGGAGGTGCAGGTTTGAGGGGGCGCATGTAAAGTATGCCGGGTATTGTAATGAGCCGCTACTGGCAGGGAAATTTATATATTCAATGGTAACGGGAGCGTGGTTTGTATAATTTTTTTCCTGAATCGAGCCGATTACAGGCTGCTCTATTGATGGCTGCACTCACGTTCCCGATGGCGGCTTTCAGTCTCGACGACAAGAATGCGCTACCTGTTATTCTGTTTATAGGCGACTCACATTCTGTAGGCAGTTTTGGCATGCAGCAAGATGCCGTACTGCGCAGCATCAAAGGCTACCGTGTAGCCACTTACGCAGTTTGCGGGAGCGCGCCGCACAATTGGTTTGAGGGCGACAAGACGAATTGCGGGTATTTTTTTAAGGATACGGAAGGGCGTGAACAGCGCGGTTGGGATGCTGCGACGCCCTTAATCGCCAATTTGCTGAGCCAGCATCAGCCTCGTTATACTATCGTGGAGCTAGGCGCAAATATGTATGGTCGTCCCATCGAGTGGGTGGAAAAAACTTCGCATCAGATGGCGATGGCGATTGTCAGTTCAGGAAGCAAATGCATCTGGATTGGCCCTCCCAAGGCGCGCATTCAGCCGGAGCCTGAACTTGGGCGGATTTTTGACGCGTTGCATGCCGGGGTCGGGCAATATTGCCTGTTGTTCGACAGCCGGAAAGTTACAAATTATCCTGATTCCGGCGGCGACGGGATTCATTTCAATTCGCTGGGTGAGTCGGGGGCACGCATCGCAGAAAAATGGGCATTGTCGGCCTTTTACGCGTACCAGCCGTTGCTTGAAAAGGTTAAACAATAGGTTGCTGCAGTGCTTGTTTGGCTCACTTCCTTTTGTCGGATTTATTTGTGAATCCTCGCTCGCGAAGAGCATGCCGCTCAGTGTGAAGGATGCGGACTATAATGTGACCTCACATTGTGGGGTGATCTTTTGAGCGCAATTCATACTTCCCAGTTATCTTTTTTTGCAGCGCACGCGCCGTTCGACCGGATGGATCCGGCTCATCTGTTGTGGATGCTCGAACGCATGACGCTTGGTTATTACGCGCAGGATGATGTGATCATCTCACCCGAACAGGGGGTGGTGGATCGTTTTTTAGTGATCAAGCAGGGTATGGTGCAGGGTGAGCAAAGCGTCGCGCATGCAAGTGAGACGGATACCTGGCTGGAACTCGTGGAAGGAGAGTGTTTTCCGCTGGGTGCGTTGCTGGCCCATCGGCAGGTGGCGAGTATTTACCGCGCCGTCAAGGACACTTTTTGTTATGAACTGCCACTGAGTGATTTTCATACGCTGCTGGGTTTGAGTGCGCCATTTCGGGATTTTTGCACGCGCCGCATCGCGAATTTGCTGGAACACTCCAAGCAGGTCATTCAGGCGCAGTACACGCAATCGAGTGCCGAGCAGCAATCATTGACCAGTCCGTTGTCTTCTATTATTCGTCATTTACCCGTGACTTGTTCGCCGCAAACAACGGTCAGGGAAGTGCTCTCGCGTATGCATGAAGCGCGTATTGGTTCGATGATCGCGACAGATGACCAGGGGCGGCCGGTGGGGATTTTAACGCTGCCCGATGTGCTGGAGCGCATCGCATTGCCGCGAGTTGACCTTGATTCACCGGTGATCGGCGTGATGACGACCCAGCTGACCTGGCTGCCGCCAGAAGCGCTGGCCTGCGAGGCTGCGATGACCATGGCCAAATTCGGCTTTCGTCATGTACTGGTGGTGGCAAATGAAAAGCTGGTCGGTCTGGTTTCTGAAAAAGATCTGTTTGCGATGCAACGGGTCGGGTTACGACAGATCGGTTCAGGCATAAGGCACGCGAAAAATACTGAACAATTGCAACAGTCCGCACGCGATATCCGCAGCATGGCGCACAACATGATGGCGCAGGGCGTGGCTGCGGAACAACTGACGCAATTTATTTCCACATTCAACGATTTGCTCACTGCCCGCGTGGTCGAACTCGAATATGCCGCAAGCCGTGTTGCTGCCTCACCTTTGGCTGACCGGCTGTGCTGGATGGCGCTGGGATCGGAGGGCCGCTTCGAGCAAACCTTGAGTACCGATCAGGATAACGCGCTTATTTTTACGGTGCCGGATGGGATGACGGCGGACGGAGTGCGCGAGATGATGTTGCCGGTGGCGCGTCGCATCAATGAAACGCTGGCCTTGTGTGGATTTCCATTGTGTCGTGGCAATGTGATGGCATCGAACCCGCAATGGTGTTTGTCGCTGGAAGAATGGCGCAGTTTATTCCTGAACTGGATTACCAACGGGAATCCTCAAGCGTTGTTACACGCGTCGATTTTTTTTGACTTCAGGTCGTTACACGGTTCGCAAGTGCTAGCGGATGAGCTGCGTCTTTGGCTGTCCAAAGTGGCGGCTGATCAACCGCGATTTTTACATCAGATGGCAGAAAATGCGGTGCGCAATCGTCCTCCGTTAGGGGTGGTGCGCGATTTTGTAGTGGGTCGAGAGCATACGCTGGATCTGAAGGTTAACGGCATTACGCCGTTCGTGGACGCTGCGCGTATCTTCAGTCTGGCGAATGGGGTAAGTCACACCGGTACTGTCGCACGACTACGTCAAAGCGCGGTTTCGCTGCATGTTTCAGTGACTGAAGTGGATGGCTGGATCAATGCCTTTCTGTTTATCCAGATGCTGCGCCTGCGTCACCACTATGAAACGAGCGCACATCAGGCAGAGATTGATACAGAGGCGCTGGATAACCTGATCAACCCTGAGTTACTCAATGAGCTGGACAGGCGCATTCTTAAAGAATCTTTTCGCCAGGCGCGTAAGGTTCAGGCCAAGTTGACGCAGATATATCAGCTATGAAGAATCTGCTGCAACGCTGGTTCGGTCCAAAATTGCAGCTGAGCGAGAGGCAGAGTGAGCGGCTGGTATTATGGGAGAATTTACCTGAAGTATCGCCTGAACTGGCATTCGATCATGCGAGGATAGTGGTGCTGGATGTCGAGACGACAGGTCTGGATTTGCAGAACGATACGCTGATCTCTATTGGGGCGGTGGCATGCGTAAACGGGCGGATTGCGTTAGGTGACAGTTTTTCGGTTGTATTGCAGCAGCGCGAAATCAGCGGCAAGACTAATATCCTGATACACGGAATTTCAGGATCAGAGCAACGCGAAGGCATCTTACCTGCCGATGCGCTGCTGTCATTTCTGGAATATATCGGCAAATCTCCGCTGGTGGCTTTTCACGTCACATTTGATGAAACGATGATCCGGCGCGCGCTGCGTCAATATCTCGGCTTATCATTTAAGCATGCTTGGCTGGATCTTGCGTTTGTGATGCCAGCGCTCTGGCCTGAACTGCTGCGCAGCCATCGTTCGCTGGATGACTGGTCGATGCGCTGCGAAATAGACAACGATGATCGCCACAATGCGGTAGCGGATGCTGTGGTCACCGCACAACTGCTGCTGGTGGCGATCGCGCAGTCGAAACAGCTCTTCGGAACGGAGAGTTACGATGGTCTGCACAATTTGGAGCGCAGGTTTCGTAACAAACTTGAAAATAGCTGAACTTTGCAACAGCCAAAAAAACGCCGGGCATTGCCCGGCGTTTTTTAATTGCGTTGTTACATTGCTATCTTAGTGAGCTACGGCACCCGCTTCAGCGCCCAGGCCTGTTTCGGCACGGATCATCTGAGCATCGTACGCAGCACGCTCCAGTTTCGCGCTCTCGCTGCTGTCAGTTACCGATGCAACATACGCAACGATAATTACGGCTGGCAGAACAACAAAGGTGGGGAAATCGTACGGGAAGATTGCAGGCCCCATCTCAAGGATCTTGGTCCAGATAGTCGGGCCAATGATCAGCAGTCCGATAGAACCGATGATCCCGGTATAACCCGCCATTACCGCACCGCGAGTTGTCAGTCCGCGCCAGAAGATGGACAGAACAAGAACAGGGAAGTTAGTGCACGCAGCAATCGAGAAGGTTAACGCGACGATGTAGGCGACGTTTTGTTTTTCGAAGGCGATGCCGAGCATCACGGCCACAACACCCAGACCGATCACGCACATTTTCGATACCCATACTTCCTGCTTTTCTGAAGCTTTGCCCTTCATGATTACACTGGCATATATATCATGCGACAGCGCCGAGGCCCCGGCTAGCGTCAGTCCTGATACCACCGCAAGTATGGTGGCGAAAGCAACTGCGGCGATGAAGCCCAGGAAGAAGTCACCACCAATGGCGTGCGACAGATAAACCGCCGGCATACTGCCGCCACCCTTCAGATCAAGCACGCTCTTGGAGATGTTGGCTACATACTCAGGATTGTTGGCGACCAGTACGATGGCACCAAAACCGATGATGAAGGTCAGAATGTAGAAGAAACCGATAAAGCAGGTGCCGTAGAGCACAGATTTACGTGGGCTTTGGAATCAGTGACGGTGAAGAAGCGCATCAGGATATGTGGCAATCCTGCAGTACCGAACATCAGCGTCAGACCCAGTGAGATGGATTCGAGCGGATTGGCTTTTGCACCGATTTTCACCACGGACTGCATGATTTCCATGTGTTTCGGATGCAGTGCGACAGCATCGTTGAACAGTTTGGCGAAGCTGAAGCCTTCGTGTGCCATCACGCCCAGTGCCATCATGGTTGCGCCGCCCAGCAGCAAGCCGGCTTTGATGATCTGTACCCAGGTCGTGGCCTTCATACCGCCGAAGGTGACGTAAATGATGATCAGCACGCCGACAGCGATGATGGATTCCCGGTAGGAAATCTGCGGTACCAGTGTGTGCAGTAGTTGTCCTGCACCCACTGCCTGTCCAATCAGATACCAGACGACCACGATCAGCGAACTGATCGCTGCCATGGTACGAACCGGACCCTGTTTCAAGCGGAACGCGACGACGTCAGCATACGTGTATTTTCCGAGGTTACGCAGGCGTTCAGCGATCAGGAACAGGATAATCGGCCAGCCAACCAGCCAGCCCACGGAGAAGATCAGACCGTAGAAACCGTTGAAGTAAACAAGCGCGGCAATACCCAGGAAGGACGCCGCTGACATATAGTCTCCGGCGATCGCCATCCCGTTCTGGAAACCGGTGATGCCCCGCCCCGCGGCATAAAAGTCGCTTGCCGTCTTGGTGCGACTGGAGGCCCAGTAAGTGATGCCCAGTGTAATGGCGACAAAGATCACGAACATAATGATCGCATGCCAGTTCAGCGGAACTTCAGCAGCAGGTGCTACAGCGGGTACGGCTGAGACCACTGCAGAAACAGCTGCATCTGCGGCGAGTGACAGATTGGTGCTGAGCAGGGCGGCAGAAGTCAGCGTAGCAAGGAGAGTGGATTTAATTGTTTTCATTTGGAAGCCTCGCGAACAATTTCGTTGACGATAGGATCAAAGGTCTGGTTCGCAATATAGACGTAAATGCCGGTCAGGACGCATGACGCCAGAATCACGCCAACACCGATGAGCATGCCTAGCGGAATCACGCTGTCAGCAGCAATAGGGTGGGTTAAGATGTCTGGAGTAAACGCAATCATCAGCGTAAAACCAAAGTACATGACACACACAATGGCTGAAAGTGTCCATGAAAGCGTATCGCGCTTCTTGACTAGTTGCAGGTATTTTGGATTATTCTGTATCTTGCTTGCAATCAATAATTCAGACATGATTTCCTCCCTTTAATATTTTTTAGAACTACTTTACCGGCCGGATTTGACAGATTGTCGACAATTTTACCGGCTTGTATCGTAACGAGTTATCCCCGACGGGAAGAGTATATGCAATTCCTACGCCATTGTTGACAAGTTTTTTGATTATATCGTAATTTTCTGGTGTGACGAGAATTTTCAAATTCAGAGCGCAATAACTAAATGTTGTAGTTAGTATCAGTCTGCCGTTGGCGTTAAATAAAACCAAGCGAATAGCTTGGATTAAGCGTGTTGAAAAAATTAATCAGCGCTAAATCGGAAGTAATGCAGTGATGACTGATGCTTTACAGCCAGGCAAGGGGTATTTGAAAATTCGTGATTGGGCGGCTACATATCAATTGTTATCATGATAATCCATCTTTAGAATTGGAATAGGTTTCATATCAGACGTTCGTATTCGTCTGTCACTGAATGAACAAGGCGAGGCATTGTCCGTCACCGGTCGTATTGACGCGATGCTGGGTTTCGGAACGAATGACTTTTTGACCGGCAAGGTCGCGCTTCGGGGCCGGATTCATGCACGCCGATGGCCGCATACGATGCATCATGGGGCATGACAGTAAAGAGGCCGCTGGTAATCTGACCTGTACTTAAATGATGCCGAAAGAGTGCCTGAATGCCCATGACGCCTGACTTTAAGGTCGGGCTGGAAAATACGGAAGACTAGCAGTATTTTAAAGATATGAATCACGTTTACACCGCGGCCAGTCAGTCGCTGCACGATATCGGTGACAGATCATCCGATACCTGCACTTGGAATTTTTCGCATGATCATTTTCAGTCCGCTCCAAACCTGCTATTCGCCAGGTATCGCAGTCGAGAACCCGACCACGACGAAGGGTGGCTATCCGGCAGCGAATTCGGGTTATTTAATCCTGCATAGTGTTATCTGCGCCCTGTCTTGACCGAGGTTTGACGTGCGCAAGCAATGCGCGTAAATTATGCGCATTGCTTAGGAGAATATGCTCATGAATACCGTCGCTTTTAACAGTGCCGCTGCCAAAAAATCGGCTAATCTCAGCATTAACGCGGATTTGTTGCAGCAAGCCAAACAGCTCAATATCAATCTTTCGCAGACACTGGAATTTCAATTGATAAAGATTATCCGTCAGGCGAAGCAAAGCCAGTGGCTGGCAGAAAACCGGGCTGCGCTGGATGAATACAACCGCCGAATCGAATCGAATGGCCCGTTCAGCGACGGTTTGCGGAGATTTTAATGGCGCAGTTCGATGTGTATCTCAATCCGAACAACTCAACCAGGCAAGCCATTCCTTATTTGCTGGATGTTCAGGCAGATTTGCTGGATATGTTGGCAACCCGCGTAGTTATACCGCTGGTACGGGCAGAAATAATGGGGTTATCGGCCAGCAAGCTCAATCCGAAGTTCACTATCGATGATAACGTGGTTGTGATGTCCAGCGCCGAACTGGCCGGTGTTACTCATCGCTCGCTTGGCGAAAAAGTTATTTCGCTAAATGCACAACGCGACGAAATCATCGCCGCGCTGGATTTGTTATTTACAGGGATTTAATGGTAACTAAGCCTGTCCTGTGACCGGATATTAACCGGATCGTTCGATGGGAAATTCACAGCGATAGATGAATTGTTTTTTAATCATTGTTGTACAAAATACATGGCCTGTCCCTAATACACCCTTGCCTTATGCAGTTGTTTAGCAATTCCGGCGCATGGCCCATTCGGACATGAACTGGGTTATATGCTTGTTCATTTCACTGCCACACAACCCCAACCTGCATAATCTTCGTGCTTGCACGATGTGATAACTGTGCCGATATATCTTATATCTGACTGATTAACCCACTTTGCATAACCTAATGCTGTCGCAGAAGGGGCGGAAACCATGCCGCAACGACAAATCTTTCTGGATAACGGTTGTATGAATTATCAGGGCTATGTGTTCGGTAAGCCGGTGCCGATAGCACAGTTCGATGACTTGATGATGCTCCGCTGAGTCGTTCGGGGATAATCGTTTGGTGCGGTGTCAGTGTTTCATGATATGACGAATAGCTCAATGTCGCTTTCTTCCTGAGTGGCGCGCTTCAGGCAGGATTGAATGGCGTCGCCTAACCTTTTTTGTGAGGCAGGTTTAACGATAAAGCCTGATGCGCCGCCTTTATTTGCGGCACTGACACGATCGGCAGTCGCGGTGGCGCTGATCATGATAATCTGGGTTGTGATGCCGAACTCCTTGATCGCTTGCAAAGTGGAAATCCCGTCGAGTTCAGGCATTTCAATATCGAGCAAAACGACATGAGGCTTCTGGACAAGAAATTTCTTCAGCCCCTCGCGCCCGTTTCTTGCTATTTCCACATTTTGATAACCCTCACTCTTGGTCATGGCGACGAGCAGAGTCAGTGTAATATTGTCATCATCTACGATCAGGATGCGAGTTGCCGATTTTGACATGTGAACTTTCTTGCCACGTGTATGAATAATACTCAGGGGGCTGACAGTTTTATTTTTCTTCTAGCATGCTGAATTAATGCCGAATCCGATAACGTCGCTCATTATAATGCGGAAAACCTCTGAGGTGGCATGCGGTTATGTGGTTGGTTTATGGGTCAATGCGCCGCTTGTTGATTTCGTCTGTTGCTTGAGGCGGCTGATTTTTATGATTTTTCTGGAAATATCTGGCCGAATATGATGAACATGCACAGCATTGAAAAGCTCTATGCGCACCTGCACAGCAGTGAAAGTGGTTTGACGCAGGCTGAGGCGGTGCAGCGGCAGGCTCGCTATGGCGCCAATCGCCTGGAAAAGATAGCCGTTCAGTCATTGAGCAGCAAGCTTTTCAAGGAATTCACACATTTTTTTGCGTTGATTCTCTGGCTGGCGGCGGCTCTGGCATTTTTTGCAGAGTGGCGCGATCCCGGTCAGGGTATGGCCACGCTTGGATATGCCGTGCTTTGCGTTATTCTGATCAACGGTCTGTTTTCATTCTGGCAGGAATACCGTGCGGAAAAAGCGCTGGTAGCGCTGAGCAGTCTGTTACCGCATCACACGACAGCACTGCGCGACGGCCATGCCGTGCAACTACTGGTAGCAGAGCTTGTACCGGGCGACGTGGTATTGCTGACTGCAGGTGACGATGTGCCCGCCGATTGCCGTCTGATCGAAGCATTCGGCGTGCGTGTCAACACCGCCAATCTCACCGGTGAATCTCGTCCGCAATCGCGAGACACCACGGCGCAACCGGACGCGATGCAGCGACGCGATATCCTGCATGCCGGCACCTCGCTGATTTCGGGCGAGGCGCGCGCCATGGTGTACGCCACCGGCATGCGCACCGAGTTCGGTAATATTGCCCGTCTGACGCAGGTGTCAGCTGAACCTCCGTCTCCGCTGCAAAAGGAAATCATGCGTCTGTCCTGGCTGATAGGGCTGTTCGCATTGCTGCTGGGACTGGTCTTTTTCTTTGTAGGGCGGGCGATCGGTCTGTCGTTCTGGGAAAACCTGGTGTTTGCGATCGGTATCATTGTTGCCAATGTGCCGGAAGGCCTGTTGCCCACAGTCACGCTAGCGCTTGCGCTGGCAACTCAGCGCATGGCGAAGAAGAATGCGTTGGTGCGTCACTTGTCTGCCGTTGAGACGCTGGGTGCGGCCAGCGTGATTTGTTCGGATAAGACGGGCACGCTGACGCAGAACCGCATGAGCTTGCGTCAGGTGTATTTTTCAGGCGTACAGTATTCATCTGAAGATATGCCGGATTCCTGTGTGATGTATGACGTGATGCGGTATTGCCACGATTTGCGCCGCGTCGATCAGGGAGGGCAGTCAGTCTGGCAGGGCGACCCGATGGAAGTGGCGTTGCTGGAGGTCGTGCCATTGGGTAGTTCGGACTTTGCGCGTCTGGATGAAATTCCGTTCGATACCGAGCGAAAACGCATGTCGGTGATCTGCGACACACCGGAAGGGTCTGTCTTGTATTGCAAGGGTGCGCCGGAATCCGTACTGCCGTTGTGCAGTGCGATATGGTTAAAAGGTGAGGCCGCACCGCTTGATGAGAATGGTCGCGCCGGTATGCTGAGCATACAGGGGAAAATGGCAGAACAAGGACTACGCGTGCTGGCACTGGCATATCGGAATTTGCCGGAAAATGTCGTGCAGCGTGAAGAAAAACTGATTTTTGCCGGGTTGGTCGGGCTGGTTGATCCGCCACGTGATGCGGTGCCGGACGCGATTAAAACCTGTCATGCCGCAGGCATTCGTGTGATCATGGTCACTGGCGATCATCCGCAAACAGCCTGTGCACTGGCGCGGGAGATCGGGTTGGCGCAGGATCCCGTTGTTGTAACCGGAGATCATTTGCGTCAGATGTCTGATGTCAGTTTGCAACTGATACTGGATGCGCCTGAACTGATCTTTGCGCGCACCTCTGCCGATCAGAAGATGCGCATTGTTCAGGCTTTGCAGCGCCGCGGGGAGGTCGTTGCAGTGACGGGCGACGGCGTGAATGATGCACCGGCTCTGAAGTGTGCCGATGTCGGTATCGCGATGGGTATTGCGGGTTCGGATGTGGCGAAGGAGTCGGCTGACATCATTCTGCTGGACGATAATTTTGCATCGATTGTTGCCGCCATCGAGGAGGGACGCGCGGTATATGATAATTTGCGCAAGTTTCTCACCTATATTCTCACGCACAACGTGGCCGAACTCGTGCCCTATCTGGCTTTCGTGCTGTTGCGTGTTCCGCTGCCGCTTACCGTGATCCAGATACTGGCAATCGATCTGGGTACGGATACCTTGCCGGCTCTGGCGCTCGGCGCTGAAAAACCCGACCCGGACACCATGGCTCGACCGCCGCGGCAACAAAGTGAACGTCTGTTGAGCACGGTAATGATGATGCGTGTTTATCTTTTTCTGGGTCCGATGGAGGCGATGGCGGCAATGTCAGCTTATTTCTTCGTGCTGCACGGCGGCGGCTGGCAATTCGGTCGTGTGCTGGGTATGCACGATCATCTGTATTTGCAGGCAACTACGGCCTGTCTGTCAGCGATCATTGCGATGCAGGTGGTCAATATTTTTCTGTGCCGTCATCCCTCACTGTCCGCATTCAGCCGCGTTCACCGCCGCAATAGTCTGATCGCATACGGAATCATTTTCGAAGTGTCACTGTTGCTGTTGATTGACTACACGCCGTGGGGCAATGCGTTGTTTGGCACTGCGCCGATCGGCGCTGAAGTCTGGCTGTATATTTTGCTGTTCATGCCCGTTATGCTGTTGTTTGAGGAGTTGCGCAAATTAATAGTACGCCGGGTTCAGGCGCGTGCGCCGAAACCCGACACATTATTTTGACAGGGCGTTGGCGATGTCGCGCTTGTGTTCCTCTTCCTGGATCAGGATGTCCTCCAGCACGCGCCGCAATCCGTATTCCTTTAGCGCTTCGGCCTGGCCGATGCGCTCCTTGTAGCGCGCGATCGCGTTTATTTCGCCATCAAGGTCCTGTCTGAGCATCTCCAGGCTGTCCGCCGAGATGCCGCGTTTTTCCACATCCACGGTGGGTATGCCGCCCAGATAATCGATCTGTTCGGAGAGCATCACCGCATGCTGCATTTCTTCCTGCGCGTGGATCAGCAGTTCTTTCTGGATGGAGTCGAACTGGGCGCCGTTGATGGTTGCGGCGTGCTGCACATACTGGATCGCGGCCGCATATTCCCACTCCAGATCCTTGTTCAGTTCCGACAATAGCTTTTTCATGGTGATTTTCATTTTGATATCTCCTGTGAGTGGCCAAATTGTTGTTCATCTTAGCAATAAGTTACCCGTTACGCCAACTTCCGGCTGCGGGCATGATGCTAAAATTGTCTGATCCTTCAGAGCTAACCTCCCCAAAGTGCTGTGTGATCGGTTAAGCTTACGCACTTTAATTTTTTGTACAAATATCATGGCTACACCTACACAATATGTAATGTCCATGCTCCGCGTGAGCAAAGTCGTCCCGCCGAAACGTCAGATCATTAAGGATATTTCGCTGTCATTCTTTCCCGGCGCCAAGATCGGTCTGCTGGGTCTGAACGGTTCCGGTAAGTCTACCGTACTGCGCATCATGGCCGGCGTGGACAAGGAATACGACGGCGAGGTGCAGCATCTGCCCAATATCCGCATCGGCTATCTGGCGCAGGAGCCGCAGCTCAATCCCGAAAACACGGTTCGTCAGGAAGTCGAAGAGGCGCTGGGCGAAGTGATGCAGGCACAGGCCAAACTCGACGAGGTGTATGCCGCCTATGCCGAGGAAGATGCCGATTTCGATGCGCTGGCAGCCGAACAGGCGCGCCTTGAAAACATCATTACAGCCGCAGGTTCGGGTTCCGATCAGCTGATGGAAATTGCCGCAGACGCCTTGCGACTGCCTGAATGGGATGCGGTGATCAAGAATTTGTCCGGTGGTGAAAAACGCCGCGTCGCACTTTGTAAACTGCTGCTCGACAAGCCGGACATGCTGCTCCTTGATGAGCCGACCAACCATCTGGATGCGGAATCTGTCGAATGGCTGGAGCAGTTTCTGGTGCGCTTCCCCGGTACGGTGGTGGCCGTCACCCATGATAGATACTTCCTCGACAATGCGGCCGAGTGGATACTGGAACTGGATCGCGGTCACGGCATACCGTGGAAGGGCAACTATTCTTCATGGCTGGAGCAGAAGGGCGCGCGTCTGGAGACAGAAAACAAACAGATGGATGCGCATGCGAAGGCGATGAAGCAGGAACTCGAATGGGTGCGTCAGAATCCGAAGGGACGTCAGGCCAAATCCAAGGCGCGTATCGCGCGCTTTGAGGAACTCAATTCTCAGGAACATCAGAAGCGCAACGAGACGCAGGAAATCTTCATCCCCGTGGGCGAGCGTCTGGGCAATGAAGTCATCGAATTTGACGGCGTGTCAAAAGCCTATGGTGATCGTCTGCTGATCGACAACCTCAGTTTCAAAATACCGCCCGGCGCGATCGTCGGCATCATCGGGCCTAACGGTGCGGGTAAATCCACGCTGTTTCGCATGATCACGGGCAAGGAACAGCCTGATTCAGGAGAAGTCAAAATTGGTTCGACCGTCAAGATCGCACACGTCGATCAGGCACGCGATTCGCTGGAAAATGAAAAGACGGTGTTTAATGCGATCTCAGGCGGCAACGAGGTGTTAACCGTTGGTAAATACGAAACATCGGCACGTGCCTATATCGGCCGCTTTAACTTTAAAGGTGGTGATCAGACCAAGCTGGTCGGTCAGCTCTCAGGCGGTGAGCGTGGTCGTTTGCATCTGGCGCAAACCTTGATTTCAGGCGGCAACGTGCTGCTGCTCGATGAACCGTCCAACGATCTGGACGTGGAAACCTTGCGTGCGCTCGAAGACGCGCTGCTCGAATTCGCAGGCTGCGTGGCGGTGATCTCCCATGACCGCTGGTTCCTCGACCGCATCGCGACGCACATCCTCGCCTGCGAAGGCGATTCCAAATGGACCTTCTTCGACGGCAACTATCAGGAATACGAAGCCGATAAGCGCAAGCGCCTGGGCGAAGAGGGCGCGAAACCTAAGCGGATTCGGTATAAGCCGATCAGCAGGTAAGGAGGAAGCGCATGCCAACCATCAGCCAGTTCTTCGGGATCGTCATCCAGATGTTCTGGCGCGAGCATGCGCCGCCACACTTTCACGCCATGTATGGCGAGTATGAAGCCTTGATCGACGTCCGCACGCTGGAAGTCATCAAGGGCAGCCTGCCGAGACGCGCGCAGGCACTCGTGCTCGAATGGGCTGCACAACACCGCACCGAATTGATGGAGGACTGGAACCTATGCCAATCGAAACAGCTACCCAAGAACATCGCACCGCTGGAGTGACCGCGGCCGCGCCTTGGCGCGTGCGCGCGGTCAGCGCTCAACCGGGTTTTCGACTCTCAGTCACCTGCAATGACGGGGCCGGCGGCATCGTGGATATGGCCGCTCTGGTGAACAGTGCGGATGCAGGCATTTATGCAGCGCTCAAAGACAGCCAGTTGTTCCAGCAAGTGAGCATCGAACTCGGCGCGCTCACTTGGCCGAACGGCGCAGACCTCGATCCGCTGTGGGTGCACGAAGAGATCGGAAAAAATAAAACGTGGTCTGTCCCAGTTTAATGAGCACGGAGAGAAAGACGCGAAGCCTGAGCGGATTCGGTTAAGCTGATTGGTTGGTGAATTGCATTTTCGAAATTTTGGAGACGCCTAGTGAAGACCATATTTACAATATTAAGGGGAAATTAGGGTCAGGAAAAATTAGGGTCAGACTCGATTTCATGATGTGTACCATGAGTACCCCCCCCTTCCCCTGTGCGCCGCAAACTATGGGCGATTTTCGCTTAAAACAAGGAGCGCGCGACGCGACTATGTTTTTAGGCGAAGACCCTTGCGGTCTCATCGCCGGCCTACCCCCGGCAACTCGCGCAGGGTGCAATCCCGAATTTAAAGGGGTCGAAACAGTCATCCAATTTTCTGCCTAGGGAACGACATGATTCCACTGCATGAGTTGCTGAACCGACTCCATTGGGACCCCGAGTTCGGGCGCGGCGAGTTCAGGATCGGCTACCTAGAACATGTGCGCGGCGAACCGGTGTATGTTCCGCTAGTGTCAGTGCGTCAGGCAGAGGACAGTCATTTCTGCTTTGTGTGACGGATTAAGAGGGGGTCGTGCACAGCGTGTCCTACCATCGCGTCAGGGAAGTGTGGAAGGACGGCGCCCTGATCTGGCGCCGGGAACATTGATTGTCACTGCAGAATGCGGCGGAGTCTTGTGTTAACGTATCGTCAAATTTGGTGGTCAGCTTCGCAATAACTTATTTAAGGACCAGCATGAAAATTTCTATCTCCTTCCTATTTTTCATACTGCTTGCCGCGCTCCCGCTCGCCGTCGCTGCGGCAGAGCCCGGGGTGATCTACTGGAACTCGGATGCGGGCAAGGCGTTGCGCGCCAGGATCGCGCCCGATGAAGATTACTGGCAGCTCATTCCCTGGTTCACGAATCAGGAGAACCAGACCTATTGCGGTGTGGCCAGCGCGGTGACTGTGCTCAATGCGATGCCGATCAAGAAGCCGGTCGATCCTATCTATGCGCCGTATGCCTATTTCACGCAACGCAATTTCTTTACGCCACAGGTGGTGAAGGTCATCAGTCCGCAGACGGTGCGCAATCAGGGTATGACCCGCGACGAGATGGTGAAGACGCTGATGCGGCTTGGCGTCAGGGCGACGACTGTTGCGGGCGACGGCGTGGATGAGTCTGCGCTGCGTACGCTGGTGCAGAAGGCGATGGGCGATGACGGTCAGTTTGTGCTGGTGAACTTTTCGCGCGAGTCGTTGGGACAGGCTGGCGGGGGACATTGGTCGGTGTTGGCGGCCTATGATGCGCAATCGGATCGTGCGCTGATCCTCGATGTGTCGAAGTATATGTACGCCCCGGAGTGGGTCACTATCCCTACGCTGCGCAAAGCGATAGACACGCTGGATACCACCAGCAACAAGGCGCGGGGACTGGTGTTCGTATCTCAATAGGGTAAATTAGGGTCAGACTCGATTTTCTGAGATGCGCCATGAGTCCCGCCCCCTGTGCGCCGCTAAGATCCCCCGCAAGGACGGGTGTCTTGCGGCGTACTCTTTACGGGTGATGCCCCGGCAAGAGTTACCGGTATCGCTAATTTCGAGCGTTACAAGTCGCTGGCAGATAACCGGCCGCTGTACGATAATCCAAATTCACACACTGTTTTGCTTGATCAAAGCAGCGCGGGGCAGAAGCGTTCTGTCCCCTGTCGCAGTACAATTTTCTTGACGGGAAGATCACATGAGCGAGAGTTTTGCACCTTCCGGCAATGCTGGATTCTTCAGTTCGATGTTCACCGACCCGATGTCCGGCATATTCCGCATCTGGGTTGGGATTATCAATTTCGCCATCTTCGTCTCCTGCCTGTCTCTGGCGGGGGAGACCGTCCAGCCTTATGCCACGACGCACGCCGCCCTGTTCAAATCGATCGAATACAGCGCGGTCTTTTTGTTCACCATCGACTATTTCGGCAACCTGTATTTCGCCAAAGAACGGGTGAAATATTTCTTCAGTTTCTGGGGACTGGTGGATCTGATTTCCATTTTGCCGACCTATCTGATGCTGCTCAACCTGACAGCGCTGCAAGGCACCAAGGTGCTGCGCGTATTGCGCGTGCTGCGCGTGCTGCGGGTGCTTAAGATGGCGCGTATCGCGCTTGAACAGTTGCGGCATACGGCTAAAGAGTCCAACCCGCTCTGGACCAACATGAAGATTTACTTCATCGCGCTGTTTTCGGTGATCATGATTTCCAGCACCTCGATGTATTACACCGAAGGTCATCTGTATTCAGCCGAAGAACTGGCTGTCGGGCAGGCGAAGATCGATGCAGAAATTAAGGAAAATCCGCTCCCATCCGGTGCGCCTGCCGTAAAATTTATGCCGACTGATCCTGTCAGCGGCAACCCGATACCGGAGGAAAAGCGCTACTTCACCTCGATTCCAGCAGCCATGTGGTGGAGCGTGGGCTTAGCCTCCACGGGCTACGGCGATATGTATCCGGTGACTTTCTGGGGAAGGGTGATCGCCGGCGCCACCATGCTGATGGGGCTGGTCCTGTTCGGCATCCTGCTGAATATCGTCGGCAAGACCATCATGGTGATGCTGTTCGGCGAGCCTGTCGTGGAAGACGCGGATATCAGGGCGACCCGCGAGGCGATACTCGGCATGATGGTGACGCGCGACTGGATTAGTCAGGCGCGCGCCGAAGAGATCGAGCTGCTGTCCGAAGAGGAGATCAAGGTCAGAACGCGGAGGCTGTGAACGTGGGCGCTGCACCCGTAAAGAGCAAGCGTAGGCTTGGTGAGCCTGGCAGGCCGGGGTTCCTGCCTCACCACCAGCCTGCGATGCTATGTTTCCTTGACCAGGTGCCGATCCTGACGGCTGGTCTGTCTGGCTTTCCGGGTTCCATATTCTTCCGGTTTTCCGGCCTTCAGAAACGTTGGCGCAGCCTTGCTGCCCGACAAAATAAAGTCGTGCTCTACCGCTGCAAAAACCGCTGCCTGCGGCAGCCATTCGGCCATCCCTCTGTAAACCAGATCAAACAGGCTATCCAGCGGAATCTGATGCGTCTTGCGGGTGGTGGCATACAGCCAGTCGGAGAACGCCATGAAGTGCGCGAACGGGCTATCGCCCAGCAGCAAGGCTAAGGCCTGCGGGAAACGCCCGGAGTTGGCGACCAGATCCCAGTAGCGGGCAAAGCGCACCAGTCGCTGCATGGTGGAAAAATCGATGCGATCGGTGGCAAGGATGGTGTAGGGCGCGTAGGGGGTGTAGCGCATGTCATACGTTCTGGTATGGCGGACGATGCTGGTGCCGCGCAGGCGCTTTAATACGCCGACCTGAATCTCCTGCTGCCGGAGCGCGACCAGACGGTCGAAGCCTTGCGCAAAGCTGTCCATGTCTTCGCCGGGCAGGCCGATGATCAGATCGACGTGCACATGCGCTTGGCTTTCATTGCGCAGCCAGCGCAGGTTTTCCTCGGTTTTTGGTGTGTCCTGCTTGCGCGAGATGAGCGACTGCACCTCGGGGTTGAAAGTCTGGATGCCTACTTCGAATTGCAGCGAACCGGCGGGAAAGCGCAGGATCAGTTCCTTCAGCTGGTCGGGCAGATGGTCCGGGATCACTTCGAAATGCACGAATAACTGGTCGTCCAGGCGTTCCAGAAAGAATTCGAGGATGCGCGCACTGGCCCTGATGTTGAGGTTGAAGGTGCGGTCTACAAATTTGAACTGGCGCGCGCCGCGCTCGTACAGTCTTGCCATCTCTCCCAGGAACAGGTCGAGGTCGAAGGCCCAGGCCGTCTTGTCAAGTGAGGAGAGGCAGAATTCGCATTTAAACGGGCAGCCGCGCGAGGCTTCGACGTACAGGGTGCGGTTGGCGATATCGTTGTCGTCGTACAGCGCATAGGGCAGTTTGATTTCGGCAAGCTGAGGCTGGATGCCGGCGATGATTTTCTGCGCCTGCGGGCGTTTTAGCAGCAGCTCGCGGCAGAGTTTCGGGAAACTGATGTCGCCCCAGCCGGTGATCACATAATCCGCCAGCCGCACGATCTGTTGCTGCTCGCACTCAAAGCTCACTTCCGGCCCGCCCAGCACCACGATGATTTCCGGGGCGACGCATTTGAGCAACTCCACCACACGGGTCATTTCGACCACATTCCAGATGTAGACGCCGAAGCCGACAATTGCAGGCTTCGCTGCCAGTATAGCCTCGATGATCTCTTCCGGCCTGTTCTGCAGGACGAACTCCATGATCTGCGTGTCCTGCTCGTGTTCACCCATATTGGCGGCGAGGTAACGCAACCCAAGCGAAGCGTGGTTATAGCGTGCGTTGAGGGTGGCGAGAACGATGGTTGGCATGCGCAGCGCAGATGAACTGAAGGGGCGCTATGGTACGCTAATTTCAGGGTAAAATTTCCGTGGTGAGTTTGCGAATCCCGGCTTTTTAGTCAGAGCGGCGTACGATGCAGGGGGCGCGCCTCAATTGAGCTTACAAACCGACAGGACACCGACATGGAAATGAAAAAGATCAACTCAGGAAAATTGCGTGCCATCGGCTTTGACGCGCGCGCCAGATTGCTACAGGTGCAACTTGATGATGGAAGCACGCTGCAGTACAGCGGGGTGAGCGAAGATGTCTGGCGGCGTCTTTCCAGCTCAGCTGCTGCATGGAGTTTTTACCGCGACAACATAGAGGAGGAGTTCACCGCAAAGCGCGTATCGGGGAACGCAGCCGGTAATGGGCTAGACGATTTGTTCGGCGAACCTTGACGGCGTTCGTCCGCCACAGATGCAGATTGACACTGCCGCCTTCGTACCCCGATAATCAGTCCATGCTTATTTTCTCCTTCATTATGCATTTACCAGCCTGTGCAGCGCTGCGCAAGGTCTGGTCTTGTGCGCGAAGTGGTTCAACAAGTTAGCGTTTAATCTGCTAGTGGCGTTCCCGAAAAGGCCACTTGTGGCCTTTTTGTTTTCAGCCTGAGTTTTATCGGAGAATTTTCATGTCGTTGCCGGCTGCATTTGTTTCGGTCATTTTGATCTGGTCTACCACGCCGCTTGCGATCAAGTGGAGTGCGCTGGGTGCGGGATTCAGTTTTGCAGTGCTCGCGCGCATGGCGATTGGCGTACTGCTGTGCGCGGCGCTGCTGGTGATGTTGCGCATCCGTCTGCCGCTGCATCGCCGCGCGCTGCACAGTTACGTGGCGAGCGGCACCAGCATGTGGGGCACCATGGTGCTGGCCTACTGGTCTTCGCAATATGTCAGTTCAGGCATGATTTCGGTGCTGTTCGGTTTGTCGCCGCTGATCACCAGTTTCGGGGCGATGCTGTGGCTCAGGGAAGAAGCCATGACGGCGAATAAGCTGGCCGGCATGTTGTTGGGCCTGGCGGGGCTGGTGCTGGTATTTCGTGGCGGACTGAATCTGGGCGCGGGCGCAGGTCTGGGCGTGCTTGCGCTGTTCGTGGCCGTGACGTGTCAGGCTTTCGGGCTGGTCTGGATCAAAAAAGTAGGGGATGACAGTCCTCCGCTGGCGACGACCTTCGGTGCGCTTGCCGTCGCGTTGCCGCTGTTTTTTGCAGCATGGTGGCTGGCCGACGGTCACGTCCCCGCTGCACTGCCTGATCGCGCAATGGAAGCGATCGTCTATCTCGGCGTTTTCGGTTCGGTGCTGGGTTTTATGCTGTATTACTATATGATCAAACACATGGATACCGCGCGCATCGCGCTGATCACCCTGATCACGCCGGTAATGGCCTTGCTGCTGGGGCACGCTTTAAACGACGAGCCGGTGTTGCCGCAAGTCTGGTTCGGCACGGCATTCATCTTGCTGGGGCTGGGATTGCACCGCCGGGGTGCGCAGGCGCATTGACTGCAAACTGTGCGTATCCGCTGGCGGATACGTGATGACATGCACAAATTTATCTTGTTAAGAAAATTCCTGCCCGGCAGGTCGCCGGTTATCTTCGTCGGCTCAGTTTGTAAAGTCAGCGTTGATCTGTGACAAACAGAGGGCGCTGTTTTAGAATCCACCGTCTGCGTCTTACGCTGCCATCGAATTTCCCTCTTGAAAACATTAAAAACGATCACGTTATATGAACAATAATCCGCAAAGGGTTGCCATTATCGGTGGCGGGCCGGCAGGGTTGATGGCCGCCGACGTGCTGAGTCAGGGGGGTGTCCGGGTCGATTTATACGATGCGATGCCCAGTGTGGGCCGTAAATTTTTAATGGCGGGTAAGGGCGGCATGAATATCACCCATTCGGAACCGCCGGAGTCATTTCTGTCGCGTTACGGTACCCGCAGCGTAAAGATCAAACCGATGCTCGATTGTTTCGGACCGGATGCGTTGCGCGACTGGGTGCATGGACTCGGTATTTCCACCTTTGTCGGCAGTTCCGGACGCGTGTTTCCGACTGACATGAAGGCGGCCCCGTTGCTGCGTGCATGGCTACACCGCCTGCGCGAGTCGGGGGTGCATTTTCATATGCGGCATCGCTGGTGCGGCTGGGATAAGCACACCGGTGAAAAGGCCGCGCTCTGTTTTGAAACGCCAGAAGGACGCGTTACGGTTCAGGCCGATGCGGTGGTGCTGGCGCTGGGCGGGGGGAGCTGGGCGCGGCTGGGTTCGGACGGGGCATGGGTGCCGATGCTGGCAGCGCGGGGGATTCCGGTTGCGCAGCTCAAACCCGCGAACTGCGGTTTCGATGCGAACTGGAGCACACATTTTTCCGAAAAATTCGCAGGGCATCCGTTAAAATCAGTCACCGTGAGTTTTACTGATACAACGGGGCTGGTACATGCAAAGCAGGGCGATGTCATGGTGACTGCAGGCGGGATCGAAGGCGGGCTGATCTATGCGCTGTCAGCAGGTCTGCGCGACATGATTGACGCTGTCGGCAGCGTTATAATCAATATCGATCTGTTGCCAGGCAAGCTCTTTGATCGGGTGATTACAGAAATTGCGCATCCGCGCGGATCGCGCTCTATGTCCAGTCATTTGCAAAGCCGTGCCGGACTCAAGGGCGTGAAAGCCGGCCTGTTGCGAGAAGTGCTGTCACGGGATGATTTCGATCAGCCTGAAAGGCTGGCTGCAGCGATTAAATCCCTGCCACTGAGACTCATCGCGGCCCGACCGCTGGATGAGGCGATCAGTACGGCCGGAGGCGTGACCTTTGAGGGACTGGATAAGAATTTGATGGCGCTCCCCGGCGTATTTTGTGCCGGTGAGATGTTAGACTGGGAGGCACCTACCGGCGGTTATCTGCTGACAGCCTGTTTTGCCAGCGGACATCTCGCAGGGCAGGGCGCGCTGGAATGGCTTAAAAGCAAACCGGAGTAATGATGACGACGCAATTAAAAAATCTTCACCCGCAATCAGTCTGGGCACATTTTGCTACGCTGTGTGAAATACCGCGCGCGTCCTGTCATGAGGCCGCGCTGGTCGCATTTCTGGTTGAGTGGGCAAATACGCGCGGCATTGGCGCTAAGGTTGATGGCGTTGGCAATCTGATTCTGACGAAACCCGCCAGCACAGGCTGTGAAAACAGGACAGGCGTGATCCTGCAAGGCCATCTGGATATGGTCTGTCAGCTCAATGCCGGCACGCAACACGATTTTTTGAATGATCCGATCCGCGTTGAAATAAAAGACGGCTGGGTGATTGCGCCCGATACCACACTGGGTGCGGATAACGGCATTGGCGTCGCGCTTGCCCTGGCAGCCTTAGACGAGCCGGGATTGATCCATCCTCCATTGGAAGTACTGCTGACCGTCAATGAGGAGTCCGGCATGGATGGTGCACGCGGACTCGCATCAGGTGCCTTGAAGGGCAAGACGCTGATCAATCTGGATACAGAAGAGTGGGGGCATTTCTATCTCGGCTGCGCGGGCGGGATAGACGTGGAGGTAACACACGATTGTAAACTGCAGGATGTGCCTGCGGAGTATGTTCTGTTGCGGTTTGATGTATCCGGGCTGCGCGGCGGGCATTCCGGTATCGATATCCACCTCGGGCGTGGCAATGCAATCAAACTGCTCACCGAGGCACTGCGCGATCTGTCCGCACATGGGGATGTTCACCTGATCGAAATGCAGGGCGGGAGCGCGCGCAACGCAATCCCGCGCGAAGCCTATGCACTATGCGCGCTGCCGGTTGAGGTTGCCGCGAGCATCGACGAATGGGTGCGCCATCGGCATGAAACATGGCAGGCCCGCTTTCGCCATGTTGATGCAGGTGTGGCGTTCAGCTGCAGGCACCATGAAGGGATGCCTGCCTCATCTGTTTTGCACGCCGACCGCGACAGCTTACTGTCCTTCTTGTTTAATACTGTGAATGGTGTTGCTCGTATGAGCGAGACTTTTCCTGGCGTGACCGATGCCTCGAGCAATCTCGGTGTGGTGAGTCTGGCTCAAGGGAAATTCCAGGCAACTTTCAAGGTTCGCTCGCTGCACGATATACGCACGGATGAATTGTCGGATAAATTGCGCGCCCATGCGGAAAGCTATGGTTTGCATGCATGGAAGGATGGCGCTTATCCCAGTTGGACGCCCAATCCTGAATCAGATCTGCTGGCGCTGTGTCAGCAGGTATATACCGAAAACTTCGGCCATACGGCCTCTTTGCAGGTGATACATGCAGGGCTCGAATGCGGGCTGCTGGCGGCAAGTCATCCTGATCTTGAAATGATCTCGTTTGGTCCTGATATCCGCGGTGCGCATGCGCCCGGCGAGCGGGTGGAGATCGAGTCCGTTGCACATTGCTGGACGTTGCTCAAAGCGGTGTTACAGGCGCTGGCCAAAAACGGTGTGCCCGATCAGTGAGCTTAGCGCTCAGGCCGCACGCCGATCCAGATGGTGTGCCGGTTGCCGCGCTTTGAGTTGTGAGAACCGACCCGCTGTTGTGTTACGGAAAAACCGGTTTTGATCATGCGCGCGGTGAATGCGGCATCCTCGCAGGCTGACCATACGGTGAGTACGCCCGCCGGATTGAGCGCATCATATGCGCGCTTGAGCCCTTGCAAACTGTAGAGTGCGTTGTTGTCGTCATGGGTAAATGAGCTGGGGCCGTTATCGACATCCAGCATGATGGCATCGAAGCGATGCGCCTGCATCACCAGTCCGACATCCTGTTCCAGCACCTGAACGCGCGGGTCATTGAGCGGGAAACCGGCAAGGCTGCCCATATAATCCCGGTTCCAGCGCACAACAGCCGGGATTAATTCGGCCACCGTCACCTGCGCGTCAGTTCCTGTATGTAAGAGTACGGCGGCCAGTGTAAAACCGATACCCAGTCCGCCGACCAGCAAGCGCGGTTTTTCCCGCGCGGCAACGATACGGCAAGCCAGTTCAGCGAGCACATCCTCTGAGTGATGCGCGCGACTGTTCATCAACTCTCCCGCTTTATCGACACGAATGGAAAATTCCTCGCCGCGCTGATATAAGCGCAGTGTTGTACCCGCATGCGTTGCGGTATCGATCAGCGTGTAGGGGAGCATGAGTTCTTTGTGTCGAGAGGGTTGGTTTTACTGGCAGCAGCATCTGACAGCGGGTATTGAGTTGCTTCTCATGGTACTTCACAATGAGCGGGATTCAAAAAATAATCCCGATGCGGATAATCGCGGTACTGACAGTAATGGCGTCCGCAGTAAAACGGCAGCATTTATAACGATTGATTTGCTATGAAAAATACTATCGACGCATTGATCGCCGCATTTAAAACACTCTGGACGCCGAAGATGCTGTTCATGCTGCTCTTGCCCATGCTGATCGCAAGCGCGTTGTGGGTGGGGGCCGCGCTGTTTTTCTGGGGCAGCTGGGTCGCTTCGATATCCGGATGGGTACAGGCAATGCCGCTGGAGCAATGGATGGCTCAGGGTTTTTTGGCTATCGTGTCTCATTATGTGATCAGCATTATTCTGATGTTGTTGCTGCTGCCTGCGATTTATGTGACCGCGCTTGCGATCACGGCGGTCTTTGCTATGCCAGTAATGGTTAAATACGTAGCTCAGAAAAACTATCCGGAACTGGCACTCAAACACGGCGGCAGTACTGCCGGCAGCATCGTGAATGCGATGGTTGCGATTGTTGTTTATTGTGCAGGCTGGTTGCTGAGTCTGCCGCTATGGCTATTTTCGCCGCTGGCGTTGATGATTCCTGTTATTTTGATGGCTTATCTGAACCAGCGGCTGTTCCGTTACGATGCGCTTGCCGAGCATGCCAGCCGGGAAGAATATGATCTGATCATCAGACGTGCTTCTTTCAAACTGTATTTGCTGGGCGCGATGACCGGTCTGTTGCAGTTCGTGCCCTTGCTCAATCTGATGGCGCCAGTTTTTATTGCGCTGGCGTTCATACATCTGTGTCTGTCAGAGTTGCAGCAATTACGTCAGGAAAATCAGACGGCGGCGAATCAGGCGCATTTCAATATCGCTGCGCTATGACATTCGTCGCCTGCGAAAAATTTGTCTGCCGACGGTGTGCCTGTGCCCCGTATAATCAATGAAGGTGCAGCACAGGCCTGAACCTTTACTCTGGCCGAACGCTATGCTGAATATCACCCAATCCCATCAACTCATTCGTCTGCGCTGGACTGCCTTTATTATTGTCGGGCTGGCGTATGTGCTGTCGTTTTTTCATCGTTTTGCACCCGCTGCGATATCCGCTGACTTGCAACAGACGTTTCATGCCAGCGGAGCTGAGTTGGGCGGACTGGCCGCGACCTATTTTTACGTCTATATGGTGATGCAAATCCCGACAGGGATACTCGTCGATACGCTGGGGCCGAGGCGCGTGGTGGCGATTGGAGGCGTCATCGCAGGGGTTGGCTCCTTGCTGTTCGGAATGGCTGATACGCTTAACGCAGCATCGGCAGGGCGGTTGCTGGTCGGGTTGGGGGTGTCGGTTACCTTCATCTCTTTGTTGAAGCTGAACGCGGCCTGGTTTCATGACCGGCATTTTGCGACCATGACCGGCCTGACGATCCTGCTGGGTAACGTGGGCTCGCTGCTGGCCGCAGCCCCGCTTGCCTGGGCGTTAAACTATATTTCATGGCGCGCGGCGTTTGTCTCGGTGGGGGGGCTGTCTTTGTTGCTGGCAGCGCTGGCCTGGCTGCTGGTGCACGACCATCCGGGGCGGGCCAATCTGCCGAGCATGCGCGAACTCGACGGCAAAGCTGCGCATGCGCTTCACACCGGTCACTGGTATAGCGGACTGCTGGTGGTGATGAAGAACCGCGCAACCTGGCCGGGGCTTTGGGTGAACATGGGTCTGGCAGGTTCTTTGTTCGCGTTCGCCGGGCTTTGGGCGGTGCCGTTTCTGAGAGATGTCTATGGCATGGACAGGGCTGCTGCGACCGGACATACCACCTTGCTGCTGGCAGGATTTGCCATCGGTGCGTTCTTTGTCGGCATGCTGTCTGACCGGATCGGCCGTCGCAAGCCGGTGATGATGGCCGGTGCGCTGGCGTATTGTCTGTGCTGGGTGCCTTTGCTGTTCGGCGTGCCGATGGGCAATACGGCCAGCTATACGCTGTTTTTTGTGATGGGCTTGTGTGCGCCCAGTTTTACACTGAGCTGGTCTTGCGCGAAGGAAGTCAATCCGCATGCGCTCTCGGGGATGGCGACTAGCGTAGTGAATATCGGTGGCTTTATGGGAACAGCGATCATGCAACCGCTGGTTGGCTGGGCAATTGATCATTCACAATCGGCGATCGGCATGCCTGGCGCGGGAGCGTATCAGATGGGTATTGCGATTTTGATGGGGTTCTCGGTAATGGGGTTGACTGCCACGATGTTCATTCGCGAAACTTATTGCCGGTACGTGAGTCCTGATTAACTTCCCGAGCCTCTGTTTTTTCCGTGGGCAGGTATTCAGGATTTCAATTCATCGTCGGGTTTTTCTATCTTTGCAACGGTCGTTTTTTTTGCGATGAAGTTCTCCGCCATGGTGTGGAACAGCGGCGTAGGGCAGATCAGGCGTGAACAGATTTTGGCGATGAACGCTGCGGCCATCAGCGGCAGCAGCATTTCATGGTTGTCCGTCATCTCCATCACAATCACGAATGCAGTGATGGGTGCCTGCGTGACGCCCGCGAAGTAGGCAACCATGCCGAGAATGATCGTCGCCCCTGCGGGGGCGTTGGTAAAGAGCAGCGCGAGATTGGCGCCCAATCCGGCACCCGCTGACAAAGTGGGCGCCATGATGCCGCCCGGTATCCCGCTGACATAGGAAACCACCGTCGCTGCGATTTTCAGTATGCCGTATCCATCCGGCAGGGGTGCGCTGCCATCGAGCAGCGATTTGGCTTCGCTGTACCCGCTGCCGTAGGTGGTGTTGTTAGATGCCAGCCCGATCAGCGCCAGAATCAGACCGCATACGGCCGCGAAGGCGACCGGTTTTGCCCGCATCCAAGCGCCCATTCGACCGGCTAAGCCTTTGTTGACTTCAATCAGAAAACGGCTGAACGCCCCGCCCATCAGTCCGCACACAATGCCGCAGACCACGACGACATCCCACTCTTTTCCGAATGCCAGGGTTTCGTCCGTATGGCCGAAATAGGAATAATTGCCGAGCAGTGCGAGCGAAGTGATACCGGCGATGATGACGGTCATCAGGATGGTCGAGCTGTTGTGCTCTTCAAAAGAGCGGCTCATCTCTTCGATGGCGAACACGATACCTGCCAGCGGTGTGTTGAAGGCGGCTGCGACCCCTGCTGCTGCGCCTGCAAGAATCAAGCCCTTTTCAATGTCGTGTCTGGGAAAACGAGCCAGATTGCCCAAGCTGTGCATGATGGAGGCACCGATCTGAACGGTTGGGCCTTCGCGTCCTACGGATGCGCCGCAGAGTAGTCCTGCAACGGTGAGGACAAATTTGCCAATTGATACCCGCAGGGAAAGTACGCGCTCACGTATGGCGCTGCTTTCTTTTGGATCAAGTGATGCGATTGTTTGCGGTATGCCGCTGCCCTGGGAACCAGGAAAGTATTTCTGGGTGGCGATAACGATCAGCGCAAGCCCGGCTGGGGTGATCAGCAGAGGAAGATAGGGTGATATGGCCAGTATTCTGTAAAAAATACCATTGGCCCATTCAGCGGCGACAGCCAGCAATATTGCAACCAGCGCTACGCTGACGGCACCGCTCCAGAACACAAGTCTGCGTTTCCAGTCCAGCACCATGGGCGCATCCAGCAGCGAACCGTCGTCAGTTACCTTGAAGTAGGTGCGAATTGCATGGTAAATATTCATTGAAAGTATTATACATCGCAGTTAAAGACGGATACTTGCAGAACGGCAGAATAAATTTATTCAGGTTTGGCGCCAGAAAAGTTCACGGGATGCATACTCATCTCTGTATTGCGAGCCGGGAGATTGGTGAATCAGGCCAAAGGTTGATTCGTCGCGGGATATTTCGGATAGAATATGATAGTTTTTTTAGGATTTTAAGTATGAATTTAGCGGAATTGTTTCGTCACGAAACTGATTTGATTGCGCTGCAGGCAGGCGAGATTTTGTTTCAAGCGGGTGAGTCAAGCGAATTTATGTATGTCGTCATGTCCGGTGCAGTTGAGATTGTCGTTAAAGGCAGGGTCATGGAAACAGCGGAATCCGGCGCCATTCTGGGGGAGATGGGTATGATTGATGACGCGGCGCATTCAGCGACGGTTATCGTTAAAAACAATTGCACGCTGTTCCCGATCGGGCGTAAGCGGTTTACTTTCCTGATTCAGCAGACCCCGAATTTTGCATTGCACATCATGCGTGTGATTGCCGGGCGGTTGCGCAAAACTGACGCGTGTCTGTAAAGGGATAGTCTCGTCCAGGTATAGTTAAATGAAAGCGGGCAGTAAATATGACTCAGCAAACAAATTCAGAGACGTTAGTTAAAGAAGAGGAAATTGCGCTACCTGCCTGTCTGGTCAGGACGGAGGAGGGGATTTTTGTTGATCTGTCACTTTTTCCTGTCGGCGGATTCGACCGGTATCTCGATAGTTTGTTCAGCAATGGTGCCCGATTTCGGGGGCTGAACTATCGCCTTCTGAACGATTTGCTGTATGACTATGACCATATCATGCAGGTGCATGGAATTGCGGGCCGATTGAGGCTGGCCGATGATGTCATGCCCTTTTCAGCCAAGCGCCGCGGATTGTACAAAGCGGTGAAGGTGGATGCGAAAAAACAGCATGCAGCCTATTTTTTTGAGCCTGTATCAATGACCATCATCATTGAAGAGCCCGTTTACGGGGAGCCGGGTGAAGATGGCGTGGTGCCTATTGTCGGCAGCACGCACAAAGAAATTTTGCAACCGACACGACTCGACACGGATGAATTTGTCACCGATATGTGGCTCAAGGGCGTCAGGTTCGGTATCGATATCGAAGCCGTAAACGGTGTGATTGCACGCGGTGAGTCGGTGCGGCTGAATATTGCGAGTCAGCTGGATGCCACCCCCGGCAGTGATGCGGAAATTGAAGAGGCGTGCAACGTATTGCATCGGGATAATTCGCCCAAATTGCTGGTCAACGGTAAAGCAGATTTGCGCAAATTTCAGAACCGCTTTCCCCAGATTGCTGAAGGCGCCCGGTTGCTTAAAAAAATTCCGCGAGTACTTGGCAAGGCGGGTTTTAAGGTGAACGGGGAGATGATTGTGCCTGAGATGCCGCATGATGATATCGACTTGCCCGCGATGGCGGGGGAAGGTACGCGTGTGGAAACTCAGGACGGGTGCGAATATATCGTGTCATGTCAGGATGGATTCCTGTCGCTGGATGCGAAATCCAATCACATTTCCGTTACTGAAATGATAGAGAATAAGGGCGGTATCAGCCTCAAGACCACGGGTGATTTATCGCTTGCCGGTAACGAATTTATCGAACACGGCGAGGTGCAGGAAGGCCGTATTGTCGAAGGCAAAAATATGACCTTCCGTTCGGATGTCTATGGCGATGTGATATCGCAAGGCGGTTTTATTTTGTTTGAAAAAAATCTCTCGAGTGGCAGTGCCCGAAGTTATGGTGGCGATGTGACTTCGAACGGACGGGTATTCAGTTCCGTCATTGAGGCATGCAACGGTCAGGTGACGCTGAAATATGCGGAGAGTTGTCTGATTGCAGGTGAGTCTGTGGCGATTGATCGCGCTGTCAATTGCGATATCGTCGCAGAAAATGTTCAAATCGGCAGTGCAGAGGGGTGCTGCATTGCAGGAAAAAACGTTCAGCTTGACTCTTCCAGTGCATGCCGCTCGAAGGAGACGCTCGTCTCCATGCTGGTGCCGAATTTATCGGTGATCGATGCGCAAATTGCCCAGATGGGGCGTGAAATTCATGAATGTAATCAATTAGTCGAAGCAAAAAATAGTGAGCTCGCACAGCTCAAGTCCAATGCGGAGTTTGCCAAATATCTTACCTTGGCGGCAAGCATACGGCAGGGAAAAATCCAGTTGAATGCGGCTCAACAGGATGGTTGGCAAAAAATGACTGCTAAATTCGCAGGTTCCATGAGTGCAGGAGGCAAATTAAGCGCCGAGCGACAGGAGTCGTTAACCCGCGCACAGGCATTTCTTCAGGAGCAGGCGCATCTGCTGGCTGCACGGGAAAAATCCTGTGCGGGTATTTGCTGCGAAATCAAGGCGATTGACGGCGACACCCGGGTACAAAGCATGTACGCAAGCGTGGCGGATTTGCAGCAGTGCGAGCCTGATGAACTTCGTCGCCGCTTGCGTGAACACGACATCAAACATCAGCGCATTTTCTCGGATGATACCGGCAGCCTGCTGTGGCGCTATGATATCGCGCCGTAACGGTTAATTTGCATGGCATGCGCTCAAAATGAGGTGCGACGGCCACCGCTATGGTTAGTCGTTTATCCTGTCGTGTTTGCAGCGGATGCTGTCCGGCAGTGCAGTGATTTTTGAAGCGAGCTGCTGTGATAAAATCAAATTCGAATTAGCTCAATACATTAATAATGCTCCCTGTCAAAACCCTTTTTTCGCCGTGTGTTCTCAAATTGAATTGTCGATCAGTAGCCAGCAGCTTAGCATTGCGCTGCCTGAGGACGGCATGACGGCCGCTTTATCTCCTGCTGCCCTGCGCCGTAAGGCACGAATAGACTCGCTGGCATCGATCGAATTTCCCGCTGATTTACCGGTCGTCGCCAGACGTGAGGATCTGGCGCGCGCCATTTTCGAAAATCAGGTGGTGATCGTTTGCGGTGAGACAGGTTCAGGAAAAACCACGCAGCTGCCGAAAATATGCCTGACGCTGGGGCGCGGTGTGCTGGGTGCGATCGGGCATACTCAGCCGCGTCGCGTGGCCGCGCGTTCGGTCGCGACCCGGATTGCCGTCGAACTTAAAACCGAACTCGGCGGCCTGGTCGGCTACAAGGTGCGCTTCCACGACAAGGTGTCAAACGATACGGTCATCAAACTGATGACCGATGGGATATTGCTTGCCGAAATCCACAGCGATCCGCTGCTCAGGCGTTATGACACCATCATCATCGACGAGGCGCACGAACGATCACTCAATATCGATTTTTTGCTGGGCTATTTCAAACAACTGTTGCCGCGTCGCCGTGACCTGAAACTCATTATTACTTCAGCGACGCTGGATGCTGACCGGTTTGCCCGCCATTTTGGCGCAGTGGTAGTCGAGGTGTCGGGGCGCAGTTATCCGGTTGAAACCCGTTATCGCCCCTTGCTGATCAGCGATGAGGGCGAGGCGCAGGACGTACCCAAAGCGGTCAGTTCAGCACTGGATGAGCTGGCCGCAGGCGGTTTGCGCGGCGATGTGCTGGTGTTCCTGCCGGGTGAGCGCGAAATACGCGATACCGCAGAAGCATTGCGCCGTCATCATCCCAAAGGGATCGAAATACTGCCGTTGTATTCACGCCTGTCAGCGGCCGAGCAGGATAAGGTGTTCAAGATCGGACAGGGCAGACGTGTGGTGCTGGCGACCAATGTCGCGGAAACGTCACTAACCGTGCCTAACATCGGTTATGTAATCGATTGCGGGCTGGCTCGTGTGAACCGTTACAGCATCCGTCAGAAGGTTGAGCAGTTGCATGTCGAGAAGATTTCACGCGCGGCGGCAAATCAGCGCTCGGGGCGTTGCGGACGCGTGATGAGCGGCATTTGCATCCGTTTGTACGACGAAGCCGACTTTTTGCTGCGCGATGACTATACCGATCCGGAAATTTTCCGCGTCTCGCTCGCAACCGTCATTCTGCGCATGAGCGCTTTGGAGCTGGGCGATATTGCCGAGTTTCCGTTTATTGAACCGCCTACGCCGCGCATGATCGCGGACGGGTATCAGTTGCTCTCGGAATTAAATGCAATTGATGAGGCGCGTAAGCTCACGCCTTTGGGGCATGAGCTGGCCAAATTACCCCTTGACCCTAAGATTGCGCGCCTGCTGCTGGCAGGACGACAATATCAGTGCCTGACAGAAATTCTGATTATCGCCAGCGCCTTGTCGACGCAGGATCCGCGCGAGCGTCCGCTGGATCGTCAGGAAGCGGCCGATGCCGCGCATAAACGCTTTACCGATGAACGTTCGGATTTTTTAGCCTGTATCAAAATATGGGCGTGGTTTGAGCAGGCGCTGGCACATAAGCAATCCAACCGGCTGATGGCGGAGGAGTGCCGCAAGAATTTTCTGTCCCCGCTGCGCTTGAGGGAGTGGCGCGAGCTGTACCTGCAGTTGCACACGCAGGTCACCGAAATGGGCATGCGCGAGAATGAATTGCCGGCTTCTTATGAGCAAATCCACAAGGCTTTGCTGTGCGGGCTGCTCGGCAATATCGGCATGAAAGGCGTGGAGGGCAACGAATATATGGGTGCGCGCGGCATTAAATTCTTCATCGCGCCCAATTCGGTGCTGGCAAAAAAAGGCAGCAAGTGGGTGATGGCGGGCGAGTTGATCGAGACGCACCGACTGTATGCTCGCACGGTGGCCAGAATTGAGCCTGAGTGGCTGGAGGAAACCGGCGGTCATCTGATCAAACGCCATTATTACGACCCGCACTGGGAGAAAAAACCGGCTCAGGTGGTCGCCTTCGAGCGCAGCACGCTGCACGGCTTGCTGCTCAATGCCAAAAAGCGCGTGCATTACGGGCCGATGAACGTGGCAGAATCGCGCGAGGTGTTTATTCGTCAGGCACTGGTGGAGGGCGAGTTCGACACGCGTGCGCCGTTTTTTGCGTTCAACCAGAAACTGATCGCAGAAATCGAGGCGCTGGAGCACAAGGCGCGCCGCCCCGACGTGCTGGTGGACGATGAACTGATCTACGCCTTTTACGACAGCCGCATCGCGCCGCATATTCACAACGGGGCGACCTTTGAGGCCTGGCGTAAGGAAGCTGAACGTGCGGATGCGAAGCTGCTTTATCTGCAAAAAGATGACCTGATGCGTCATGAGGCGGCAGGCATCACGACCGATCAGTTCCCGCCGCAACTCAAAATAGATAACGTCAGTTTCGCGCTGAGTTACAACTTTTCGCCGGGGAAGAGCGACGATGGCATCACGCTGACCGTGCCGCTGGCGCTGATCAATCAGGTGTCAGGTGCGCGCTGCGAATGGCTGATTCCCGGTCTGCTGCCTGAGAAAATTGTGCAGCTGGTCAAAACGCTGCCGCAGAAAATCCGCCGCAATCTGGTTCCCGTGCCGGAGTTCGCCGCCCAGTTTTGCCGGGACACGCCGCCGGCCAATATCTCGCTGTTGCTCGCTTTGTCGCGTTACATTCGCGAAAAGAAACAGCTGGATGTATTGCTGGATGCCTTCCGTCTTGAACAGCTGCCGGCGCACCTGCTGATGAATTTCCGCGTGATCGATGAGCATGGTCGCCAGCTGGGCATGTCGCGCAATTTTGCACAGCTGCACAGCGAGCTGGCACCGCATGCCGCACCGGTCATCGCCGCCGTGACGGTGGACAAGCAGGAAAAACTCACTGATCAGCGCTATACCAGCTGGAGTTTCGGGGGGTTTGTCGGGACGCGTGAAGTCAATCGTGCGGGGCAGAAGGTGACTTTGTATAACGCGCTGGTGGATGAGGCGGATGCCGTGACGCTGCGCGCCTTTGATACGCGCGAGGCAGCGCAAATTGCCCATCGTGGCGGTCTGCGCCGTTTATTCATGCTCTCGTTAAAAGAGCAGGTTAAGTATCTGGAGAAAAATCTGCCTGATGCGCAGCGCCTGGGCATGCTGTTTATGCCCTTTGGCACACAGCAGGAGTTGCATTTGCAGATACTGACTATGGCATTTGACAGGGCTTGTCTGAACGATCCGTTGCCTGTGAATGAAATCGAATTCACGGCGCGCGCGAAGGACGGTAAAAACCGGTTGCTGCTGATTGCACAGGAGCTGGCGCGGCTGGTTGCGCTCGTGTTAAATGAGCATCAGGCATTGCAAAAATGTCTGCCCCAGATCAAGTCAAACGCACAGGCAAGCGCGGATATTCGCGCGCAGCTGGAGTGGATGTTGCACAAGAATTTTATTCGCGACACCTCGTATGAGCACTTGCAGCATGTGCCGCGTTATCTCAAAGCGATTAATCTGCGCGTTGAAAAACTGCGCAGCAATCCGGCACGAGACGCACAGTGCATGGCGCAGTTACAACCTCTGTTGCAGGCCTGGCAAAAACTTCGTCAGACGGGTAATGGTGATCCGCGTGTGGACGAGTTTGCCTGGCTGCTGCAGGAGTTGCGTGTCTCGTTGTTTGCACAGGAGCTCAAAACACCGGTGATTGTGTCCGTGAAGCGGCTGGAGAAAATGCTGGCAGCGCTGAAACATTAGCCCGGCGCGAAGTCGGAAGGCTGATAGTCAGCCTCCGTCTGCGCATTGGACTGTTGCTTCAGGATTCGGACTCTAGAGCGTTCCGATGCGGGATTTGATCACATTCCATCCGTGATCCAGCCAGCCAGCTTGTGCGACCGGTGCGAGTGCCACCAGCGGAATTTCAACGACTTGTTCGTTGTCGTTGCTCAGGATCAGTTGACCGACGATTTTTCCCTGTTTCAAGGGAAGCGCCATTCCTGCCGTCATGTTGAGGGTGGGCTTGAGCGAAGTATAGCGCCCGGCAGGTACGGTTATCCATACATCCCGGGCGACACCCACCGGGATCATGGCGGGGCTGGCCTGATTGTTTTTCACCAGACTCAGCACTTGTCCTGCTTTATAGGCGCGATGCGTTTCGAAAGACCGGTAGCCATAATTTAGCAGCGCTTCTGCTGCTTCGGAGCTGCTTTTTCGGGTCGATGAGCCCAATACGACGGCGATTAGCGAGTGGCCGTTGCGCACGGCAGTCGCATCCAGGCAGTAGCCCGCCTCATCCGTATGCCCTGTCTTCATGCCTGTCACCGACGGGTCGCTGAAAACCAGCGGATTCCAGTTCTGTTGCGTGACATTGTTATAGGTAAAATCGTGTTCGCCGAAATAATGCAGATACTGAGGAAACTGCTGCAGGATATGTTGAGTGAGCAGCGCGATATCCCGGGCACTGACGAGGTGAGTGGGGGCCGGCAAACCGTTCACATTATCAAAGTGGCTGTGAGTCATGCCAAGCTGCTGTGCGGTCGCGTTCATCATTTGCACAAAGCTGTCGCTGTTGCCTGCAATCGTTTCAGCCAGTGCCACGGCCGCGTCATTACCGGACACCACGACCATGCCGCGTATCATCTGTTCTACGGTAACGGGTAAATTGGGTTCGAGAAACATGGTCGAGCCGCCGGCCTTCCAGGCGGCAACGCTGACGGATATGGACTGATCAAGCCTCAGATGGCCCAGGCTGAGTGCCTGGAAAGTCAGGTAGGTCGTCATCAGCTTGGTAATGCTCGCAGGCGGTGTCGCCGCGTCGGCATCGCGCTGCGCCAGAATTTGACCGGACGCTGTGTCCAGCAGCACGTAGTGGCGAGCATCTACATTGGGTGCATCAGGGAAGGCCGGGCGAGCATAAACGTTGGTCACGAACAGCGCCGAGAGCAGCAGCGCACCTAAGGTTCGTGGCGGAAAAAATAACAACATTACAGCTCCTCAAATTAATAATTGTGAGGTCGGGAATGAACTCACTTGTCAGGGACGTCCGCAGTCGGACGTCAGCTGGGAGAAAAAAGTTCCCTTAATGTTCAACTTATTGTAAATAAATCAGCCTGCTGTTTGAAAACGTTGTGCATGCTCTGTGCACAGGGACGGGATACGCTGGTTCGCAACAGCGATATTGACTGGGAAAACAACTGCAGTGAATGAAATTCTGACGTGCATACATGTCAAAGGCGCACCCGTTTTATTGGTGCTATCATTATCGGGACTACCTCGTTTGATTTTAAGGTAAAAACCGACATGGGGTGTATAAATGCAGCTGAGTGTGTTCGATAAGCGTGAGTGGCTGCACCCAAGTCATCGCGGCGCGATGAACCGCATTGCCGTGTTTGTCCTGCTGCTGGCTCTCGTTCAGTTTCTGGTCTGGGCCGCACCTGCATCGTCGCACTCTATAAGCGTGACCGGCTACCTTCCCCTGCATGTTTTGTTCGAGACGGTTTCCATCGTGATCTCCATGCTGGTGTTCGCGGTGGGCTGGAACTCGCGTAGTCGCAGTCTGCCGGGCAACATCGTACTGCTCGCCTGTTTATTCTTTGCGACAGGCTTGCTCGATTTATCTCATACGCTGGCCTATAAGGGCATGCCTGCATTCGTCACGGAAAATGATGCGGAAAAACAGCTCTATTTCTGGCTGTCTGCGCGCTTTCTGGCATCGATCGCGCTGCTGATTGTGGCGATCAGATCGTGGCGTCCGCTGGCCTCTGCCCTGACACGTTATCTGTTGCTGGGCGCACTCGTCGCTGTGACGGCGATCATCAACTGGCTGGTGGTGTTTCATCAGAATCTTTTGCCGCATATATTCATTCCGGGTGTGGGACTCACACCGCTCAAAAAGAACCTCGAATATCTGTTCATCACGATCAACATTCTCAGTGCCTGCGTGTTGTGGGTAAAAATGCGCAAGCCGCAGCCGTTTAATGCCCCGCTGCTGTTCGGGGCTGTCTGTATCATGGCGATGGGTGAGTTCTACTTCACGCTTTATACCACCATGACCGGTAGCTATAACGTGCTGGGACATGTCTACAAAGTGATCTCTTACCTGTTCATTTATCGTGCGATTGTCGTCGAAACCATCGAGTCACCCTACAATAAATTGCAGGAAGCCAGGCAGAGTCTTGCGCTGGCACTGCAGGCCTCCAACACCGGTCTGTGGGATTGGCATCTGAGCGACAATCAGGTTTCCTACTCGCCGGAATGGAAGGCGCAACTGGGTTATCTGCCCGATGAACTGGACGATCATTTTTCGACCTGGGAGTCCTTGCTCCACCCGGAAGAGCATGAGGTCGCACTGGAAAAGGTGAAGAGGTTTATCGAGTCAAACCAGACAATTTATGAGAGCGAGTTCCGGATGCGCCACCGAGATGGCAGTTATCGCTGGATGCTGGCACGGGGTGAAAAACAGTATGACAGCAGCGGACGTGCCATCCGGCTGGTCGGTTCACAAATCGATATCAGCAATCGTAAGCTGGATGAACAACATATCCGGCAGCTGGCTAATTTTGATATGTTGACCGGCCTGCCCAACCGGTTGTTGCTGAATGATCGTGTCGGAAAAGCGATCAGCGCGGCACAGCGCGACCAGACCCGATTGGGTGTGCTGTTCCTCGATCTTGATCACTTCAAAAATGTCAACGATACACTCGGTCATCTTATCGGCGATGAGCTGCTGATTCAGGTGAGCCGGCGGCTGAGCTCGGTTGTGCGTGATAAGGATACGGTCTCGCGCATGGGAGGGGACGAGTTTGTGCTGTTGCTGCCGGACAGCGACGTCGAAGGGGTTGCCATGGTCGCCAGAAAACTGCTCGATGCGATCTCGCAGCCTTACCGGATCGGAGAGAATGAGATGACGGTGACCGTCTCGATCGGTATCGCCATGTATCCCGAAGATGGCGCTGATTTCGACGTGCTGTACAAGCATGCAGATATCGCGATGTATCGCGCCAAGCACGATGGCCGCAACAGTTACCGGTTTTTCACACAGGAGATGCAGCTGTACTCAGCGCGCACCCTGCAGCTGGAGAGTGCATTGCGACAGGCACTGGAGCGCAATCAGTTTACCCTGCATTATCAGCCGCAGATGGATATCATCGATAAACGGGTGATCGGTGCAGAGGCCTTGTTGCGCTGGCATCATCCCGAGCTGGGTACGGTGTCGCCAGCCGAATTTATCCCGATTGCTGAGAGCAGCGGGCAGATCATACAGATCGGCGAGTGGGTGTTGCGCACTGCAGTGAAGCAGATGCGGGTGTGGCAGGATAGCGGGTTGCCTGCCATGGTTGTGGCCGTCAACCTGTCTGCCGTGCAGTTCCGGCATGCCGATCTGCCGGGGCTGGTGACCAGTATCCTCGATGAGGCAGAGGTGCATCCCGGCTGTCTGGAGCTGGAACTGACCGAAGGGGTGACGATGGAAAATACGCAGCATGCCATTGCGGTGATGGATGACTTGCACGCGCGCGGGGTGCGCATGTCGATCGATGACTTCGGTACCGGCTACTCATCACTGAGTCATCTGAAGAAGTTCAAGGTATACAAGCTGAAAATCGATCAGTCCTTCGTGCGCGATATTAACGTCGATGCGGATGACAAGGCGATTGTCAGTGCCATCATCCAGATGTCAGGCAGTCTGGGTTTCAGGACTATCGCCGAAGGGGTGGAAACCGCCGAGCAACTGGCATTTTTGCTGGATGGAGGGTGCAACGAGGTTCAGGGCTATTATTTCAGCAAACCTTTGCCGGCTGAGCAGTTCGAGGCGTTTATCCGGATGCATTAAGTTGCCGGTAAACAGGGTGGATTACCGCAATGAACTGTTCTTGTAGCGCTATAATCACCACGCATTCAATACACGAGGCCATCATGGACAAGCAATTGCGCGAAGCTGCGCTGCAGTATCACCGTCAGTCTCCTGCCGGCAAAATCGCCGTCAATGCAACCAAGCCGATGATTACCCAGCGAGATCTTGCCCTGGCTTATTCGCCCGGGGTCGCTGCGGCCTGCGAGTTGATTGTGGAAAATCCTGCAGAGGTGCGCAACATGACGGCGCGCGGCAATCTGGTTGCGGTGATCACCAATGGCACGGCGGTGCTGGGGTTGGGCGCGATCGGTCCTTTGGCTGCCAAACCGGTGATGGAAGGTAAAGGCGTGCTGTTCAAGAAATTCGCCGGGATCGACGTGTTCGATCTTGAGATCGACGAGCGCGACCCGGATAAATTAGTGGACATTATCGCCTCGCTGGAACCTACCTTTGGTGGCATCAATCTGGAGGATATCAAAGCGCCTGAGTGTTTTTACATTGAGCGAAAACTGCGCGAACGGATGAAAATCCCTGTGTTTCATGACGATCAGCACGGTACATCGATCATCGTTGGTGCTGCGCTGCTCAACGGTCTGAAGGTCGTGGGCAAGGATATTGCTCAGATTAAACTGGTGGTGTCCGGGGCGGGGGCGGCGGCGCTGGCCTGTCTGGATATGCTGGTGAGTCTGGGTGTATGCATGGAAAACATTGTTGTTGCGGACATCAAAGGCGTGGTCTATCAGGGGCGTGTCGAAGAGATGGACGATAACAAGGCGCGTTATGCGGTAACCACCCGCGCGCGCACGCTGGCGGACGTCATCAGCGGGGCGGATGTGTTTTTAGGCTTGTCGGCAGGCGGGGTGTTAAAGCCCGAGATGGTGGCGAAAATGGCGAGCCATCCGATTATTTTTGCACTGGCCAATCCCAGTCCTGAAATATTGCCGGAACATGCAAAGACGGTGCGCCCAGACGCGATTCTGGCGACCGGACGTTCCGATTATCCGAATCAGGTGAACAACGCATTGTGTTTTCCTTACATTTTCCGGGGGGCGCTGGATGTGGGGGCGTCCACCATCAATGAAGCGATGAAACTCGCTGCGGTGTATGCCATTGCAGAGCTGGCACAGGCCGAGCAGTCCGATGAGGTTGCGAGCGCCTATGGCGATGAAGAAATGACGTTCGGAGCTGAATATTTGATCCCGAAGCCGTTTGATCCGCGCCTGATCATGCGCATTGCGCCGGCTGTGGCGCAGGCTGCGATGGATTCCGGGGTGGCGGCAAGGCCGATTGCCAGCATGGAAGTTTATCGCGAACAACTTCAAGGATTCCTTTATCACTCCAACATGCTGATGAAGCCGGTATTTGAAGCGGCCAAACGCGCGCCCAAACGGCTGGTTTATGCAGAAGGCGAGGATATGCGGGTGCTGCATGCGGTGCAGACGGTGGTGGATGAAAAACTGGCCTACCCGATACTGGTTGGCCGGCCTGCGGTCATCGAACAGCGCATTGCAAAACTGGGTTTGCGTATCCGGGCGGGCGTGGACTTTGAACTGGTCAATACCGAGAGTGACCCGCGTTTTCGTGAGTTTTACACTGAGTACTATCGGCTGATGAAGCGCCGGGGTGTGACGCTGGATACGGCCAAGCGAGAGATGCGGCGTCGCACCACGCTGATTGCGGCGATGCTGGTGCACATGAATGAGGCGGATGCGATGTTGTGCGGCACGATCTTTCAGACGCTATTGCATCTGCAGTTCATCGATGAGGTGATCGGGCACAGTCCGGGCGCGACCGTGTATGCGGCGATGAACATTCTGATGCTGCAACAGCACACGCTGTTCATTTGCGATACCCATGTCAATCTGGAGCCGACGGCTGAAGAGATTGCCGAGATGACGCTGCTGGCCGCTGAAGAAGTGCGCCGGTTCGGGCTGGTGCCGAAAGTCGCGTTGCTGTCGCATTCTAATTTCGGCAGCCACGATAATCCCTCTGCACGCAAGATGCGTCGGGCGCGGGAATTGCTGGAAAAGCTGGCGCCGGATCTGGAAGTGGAGGGCGAGATTCACGGGGATGCGGCGATGTCGGAAAGCCTGCGCAACGAGATATTCCCTGACTCGAATCTGAAGGGCTGCGCGAACCTGCTGATTATGCCTAATCTGGATGCCGCGAACATCTCTTATAATTTGCTCAAGATGACAGGCGCTGACGGGGTTACCATAGGCTCGATCTTGCTGGGCGTGAACAAGTCCGCTCATATTTTGACATCGACTGCAACGACTCGCCGTATCGTGAACATGAGTGCACTGGCGGTCGCAGCGGTCAAAGCGCATTAAATTGGTGTATGTACGCATATTTTTTAAAGAAAAGGATAGAAGATGAACAAGCAGGAAGTTGATTTATTGGGCGAAGAAATCGAGATGTTGATGCAGGAACGCGCCATGTTGTTGAAGGTGGCTGGCGCGGCAGCAATACTGATTTCTCACGCCAACGCGAAAAATTTACCATCAGAAGTTGTAGATGATGCGGAACAGTTATCCGAAGCACTCAACGCCTTGCGCGAAGAAACGCTAAAGGATGCGCTGGAGGCGGTGCAGTCCGAAGCGGAATAAGGGGGGGCTGCATAAAGCAGGTTCCGGTTAAGTCAACAGCGCCTGTTGCCTGAAAAGCTGCTATTTTTCAAGCCAGTCCAGCATAAAATCCCATTGCTCCAGTTCACGAAATGCCTGGTAGGGCGGCAGGTCGAACAGCGATTTTCCCTCGAAGGCGGCATTCACATAGACCTGTGTTTCCCGCAAATAAGCAAGTATCGGTAGTGCAGATTCGGCAAGGAAATCTTCCAGCGCGGTGGCGGCGCGGGTGCGCGCGTTCATCCGCATGCCCACCACGCCGATCTGGCAGCGGCCGTTGCGTACTTCTTTTTCGACGGACAGAATTTGCAGGAAATCACGACTGGCATTCAGGTCAAACAAAGACGGTGAGATGGGGACGACGATTTTGTCGGCGAGCTTGATTGCATGCGCCAAATTTTTGCCGCGTAATCCGGCAGGGGAGTCGATGACCAGATAGTCATTCAGGCAACCCTCACCTTTGCTCGAATTGAGCGTGATAATCTCAGGCAGATCATTGGGGCGTGCATCAACCCACAGCGATGCCGATTTTTGTCTGTCCAGATCAAGCAGTGCGACGCGCTGCCCCTGATTGGCCAGAAAGCCGGCAATGTTGACCGATAGCGTCGTCTTTCCGCTGCCGCCTTTCGGGTTCGCAATTAATATGGTTTTCATTTTTTTCGCATAAGTCGTAAGAATGACTGGCCATGTTCCGGAAATTTTCCCCGTATAGCGCTGATTTTACCCGCCGCACGTGTGGTGTGCCGGAAATATCGTAAAATGTGGCCGGTCGGGCGCAGGCTTTGTTTTGGGCTCGTATTGGGTTAAGGGTGAGGAAATGATAATATCGTCCGATACATATTTTGGGGAACACCATGGCCGGACATAGCAAGTGGGCAAATATCCAGCACCGCAAGGGCAAGCAGGATGCCAAGCGGGGCAAGATTTTTACACGCCTGATCAAGGAAATTACCGTAGCGGCACGTATGGGGGGCGGCGACCCTTCAGGTAATCCGCGATTGCGTCTGGCGATGGATAAGGCGTATTCCAACAACATGCCAAAAGATAACGTTGAGCGCGCGATCAAGCGCGGCAGCGGAGAACTCGATGGCGTGCAGTACATGGAAATTCGTTACGAAGGTTACGGTATCAACGGAGCCGCGGTGATGGTGGACTGCATGACCGACAACAAAATGCGCGCAGTGGCCGATGTGCGCCATGCTTTCACTAAATATGGCGGCAATCTGGGCACGGATGGATCGGTTGCGTTCATGTTTACCCATTGCGGACAAATGATTTTTGCACCGGGCACGGACGAGAACGGCCTGATGGAGGTTGCGCTGGATGCGGGCGCGGAGGATATCAACACCAATGACGACGGCAGTATTGAAGTTGTCACCGCGCCGAATGATTTTATCAGCGTCAAACAGACGCTGGTGGAGGCCGGCTATAAGCCTGAGTTTGCCGAAGTCATCATGAAGCCTGCTAATGAGGTTGTTTTCACCGGGGATGATGCGGTCAAGATGCAGAAGCTGCTCGATGCGCTGGAAGATCTGGACGATGTGCAGGAAGTATATACAACTGCTGTGATTGAGGATTGAGGAACAAATGAGGATTGTGGGTCGGGGGAAAACCGCCACTTCGCATGCCCCCTCAATCCTCAATCCCCAAACGCCAACCCGGATTCTGGGTATTGATCCCGGTCTGCGTGTGACCGGGTTCGGGGTAATAGATAAGGTGGGGCAGCAACTGCATTATGTTGCCAGCGGTTGCATCAAAACGCCTGCCGGCGAGTTGCCTGAACGCCTGAAAGGCATTTTGACTTCGCTGGGGGAAGTGATCGGGCAGTATCATCCTGATCAGGCTGCCGTAGAAAAAGTGTTCGTTAACGTCAATCCCCAATCGACCCTGTTGCTGGGGCAGGCTCGCGGGGCGGCTATTTGCGCTGCTGTGCTGGCAGGCTTGCCGGTCGGCGAATACACCGCGCTGCAGGTCAAACAGGCCGTGGTCGGCAACGGTCATGCAGAGAAGGAACAGGTTCAGTTGATGGTTCAGCGCTTGCTTAAACTGTCCGGAACCCCCAGTCCGGATGCGGCGGATGCATTAGCCTGTGCGATTTGCCATGCCCATGGCGGACAAGGCCTGGGTGCGCTGGCGACTCGCGGTTTTCGCGTAAAAAATGGAAGGCTGATTTGATGCCACTTGAACCGACACTTGCCGCATTTAAAAATCCGCTGGTCTGCTATTTCGCCGCAACCAGGCCGGCTTTTCTGACCGCCAGTTTGATGGCGTGTCTGATTGGACTGGCTTGCGCATGGCATGACGGGTTGAATGTAAATCCTGCTCTGGCTATCGTTACTTTGCTGTTCGGCTTGATGGCTCACGCAGCAGCCAATGTGCTGAATGATTATTACGATGCGAAAAATGGCACGGATGCGCAGAATACAGAGCGCATCTTTCCCTTTACGGGAGGGAGTCGTTTCATTCAGAACGGCGTGCTGACACAGTCGCAGACGCGCAACTTTGGTTTTGCCCTGATGGCCTGTGTCGTTCTGGCAGGACTATGGCTGATGCTGCGCACCGATATGAACTTGCTTTACATCGGCCTTAACGGTTTGCTGATCGGCTGGGCTTATTCCGCGCCGCCGCTGCGTCTGAACAGCCGGGGTTGGGGAGAGTTGTGCATCGCAGCGGGATTTCTGCTGATCACGGTCGGTGCTGATTTCGTGCAACGCAGGGGATTTTCGGTTGAACCTGTCATTGCCGGTTTGTCCTACGCGCTGCTGGTTACCAATTTGCTGTATATCAACCAGTTTCCCGATCGCGCGGCGGACATGAGCGTCGGCAAACTGCACTGGGTTGCCAGAATGAACGTGCAAAAGGCCCGCTGGGGATATGTGCTGATCATGTCTTTGGCTTATCTCTGGTTGCTGGTGAGCGTGGCGCTGGGCACATTGCCTGCGCTGGCACTGATCGCCTTGTTTGCCCTGCCCCTGAGCGTGAAGGCCGCGCGCCTGTTGTTGCAGTATGCTGCCGCCCCGCATCAGCTGGCTGGCGCGATTACACTGACCATCACGGCGATGCTGCTGCACGGCGCCTTGTTGTCGCTTGCGCTGATTGCCGGAAAATAAGCCTGCACCGGCAGGAAAATAACAGAGGAATGTAGAGATGATAGGTCGTTTGACAGGTATCTTGCTGGAAAAGAATCCACCGCAGATTATGCTGGATGTGCAAGGCGTAGGCTACGAGATCGACGTGCCGATGAGCACGTTTTATAACCTGCCTGCCCTGCATGAAAAGGTGGCCTTGCACACGCAACTGATCGTCCGTGAGGATGCGCATTTGTTGTATGGTTTTTTGAGCAATGAAGAGCGTATCGCGTTCCGGGTGCTGCTCAAAATCAGCGGCGTGGGGCCGAAACTGGCCTTGTCTGTCTTGTCAGGACTGAGTCTTACCGATCTGGCAGATGCGGTGGCGAGCAAGGAGGCGGGGCGACTGGTCAAAATTCCGGGGGTCGGCAAGAAAACGGCTGAACGTTTGCTGCTCGAGTTGGAAGGCAAATTTGCGACAGTCGGGACAGTGAGCCGTCTGGCGGTCAACTCTGCAAGCGGCGACATCATCAACGCCTTGCAGGCGCTGGGCTACAATGACAAGGAAGCTGACTGGGCGGCGAAACAGCTGCCCGGTGAAATTGGCGTCTCAGACGGGATACGTCAGGCGTTGAAACTCTTATCCAGAGCGTAATTTGTTGCAACACAGCGGGGCAATAATTATAAGGAGCGGACGATGAAACAGACACTTGCATTGAGTGATGCTGAAATTGACGAGCTGGACGACTTTCTGATGTCCGACGATACGCCGGAAAATTGTATGGATATTTCAGCGCTGGATGGCTTTTTTGCTGCGCTGGTGCTCAATCCTGCGCCTGTCATGCCAAGCGAGTATGTGCCATGGATATGGGATATGGAAGAAGGTGAGGATGCGCCTTCATTTGCATCCGTTGAGCAGGCCAATCACATCATGGCTTTGCTGATGCGGTATTACAACAGCGTGCTGGATGCAATTGATGGCGAACACTTTTCGCCGCTGTTTTATATTTTGACGCAACCTGACGGCAGTCTGTTTTATGAAGCGGAAGGCTGGTCTGAGGGGTTCATGCGCGGCGTCTATTTATTCAGTGAGCCATGGATGGAAATATTCGAGCAACATCATGTTCTGATTGCGCCGATGGTGTTGCTGGGGACGGAAGCTGGCTGGGAGCTGCTCGAGAATAGCACCGATGCTAAACAGAAAGCACAGAGTGCTTATGAGTCAATTGCAAATACGGTGACGCTGATTTATGCGTATTTTACTGAAACGCGGAAAATGCAGTCCTCGCTGGTGCACACAGCTCAGTCTGATGCCCGGTTCGAGTCAGCCGGGATTATTCAAATCGGTGACAATGAGGATTGTCCCTGTGGTTCAGGTAAAAAATTCATAAATTGTTGCAGTGCTCCGCCAACGGTACATTAGAATGCGCCCAACTCAAGAAAAGCCTACATGATCCATAGCGACAATCTCACCACTGAACCTCGTCTGACAACCCCCGCTGTGACTTCACGTCAGGAGGAGGCGCTAGAACGCGCGTTACGTCCCAAGCAACTGGACGAATATGTCGGCCAGGAAAAAATACGCGAACAGCTGGAGATCTTCATTGAAGCGGCCAAGCGACGTCAGGAGCCGCTTGATCACGTGTTGCTGTTTGGCCCGCCGGGACTGGGCAAAACGACGCTGGCGCAGATTATCGCGCGTGAGATGGGGGTGAATTTACGCCATACGTCAGGCCCCGTGTTAGAACGCGCCGGTGATCTGGCCGCATTGCTGACTAATCTCGAGCCCAATGATGTGCTGTTTATCGATGAAATTCATCGCCTCTCGCCGGTGGTGGAGGAAATCCTCTACCCTGCGCTGGAAGACTATCAGATCGATATCATGATCGGTGAAGGTCCTGCCGCGCGTTCGGTGAAACTCGACTTGCCGCCGTTTACACTGGTCGGTGCGACTACGCGCGCCGGCATGCTGACCAATCCGCTGCGTGATCGCTTCGGTATTGTGTCGCGACTTGAGTTTTACACGCCAGAAGAATTGCAGCGCATCGTCATGCGCTCATCCGGCCTGCTGGAAATGAATTTGTCGCCTGACGGGGCGATGGAAATTGCCAAACGGTCGCGTGGTACGCCGCGCATTGCCAATCGCCTGTTGCGGCGGGTGCGGGACTATGCCGATGTGAAGGCGGGCGGAGATGCGACGCGCAGCGTTGCGGATGCGGCGCTCACCATGCTGGATGTGGACTCGCAAGGGCTGGACGTAATGGACAGGAAGCTGCTTTCGACCATCATCGAAAAATTCATGGGCGGGCCGGTCGGTGTGGACAATCTGGCAGCAGCGATCGGCGAGGAGCGCGATACCATTGAGGATGTGCTCGAGCCGTATCTGATTCAGCAGGGGTATCTGCAGCGCACGCCGCGCGGACGCATGGCGACAGCAATTGCTTATCGCCATTTCGGACTGAAAGTGGCGAGCCATTTAACCTCGGATGATTTGCGGGATGAACTGGTTTTATGACGGTTGCTTCACTATTTCCAGGCTTGCAGCCTAAGACTGCATGTCAGAAGCGGATAAATTACAAGTTATTACAATTTTTCCCTTGTTGTTTATCCGGGCGTGTGAAGAATGAGCGGGGTTTTAAAATATGAATAATCACAGGATTTTCAGCTGGCCGGTGCGCGTCTACTTTCAGGACACGGATGCGGGCGGGGTGGTTTATCATGCAAGCTACGTGAACTTTATGGAGCGCGCCAGAACTGAATGGCTGCGCAGCCACGGTTACAGCAATGCCGGGTTGATGAAAGAATTTGGCGTGATGTTCGTCGTGCGGACGATGAAGCTCGATTATTTAAGGCCCGCGCAGCTCGATGATATGCTGAGCGTGACGGCACAGGTGATGGAAATCGGGCGCAGCCGCCTTTCACTGCGGCAAAGCGTTGTGCGTGCTGATGAAGTGCTGACAACCGGTGAAGTGCATCTGGTGTGTGTGTCAAGAGAGACGTTTAAACCGGTCAGAGTGCCCGAGGCGCTGAGCTCGAAGTGGGATAATTAAGAGAGGTTGTTAATGGAAGTTACGCAGGATTTGTCGTTTATACATCTGATTGCCAATGCCAGTGTACTGGTGCAAATGGTGATGGGCTTGCTGCTGTTCGTGTCCATGATGTCCTGGTGGTATATTTTCCTCAAGATGTTTGCGATCCGGCGTGAAAAAAGACTCACCAGTGACTTTGAGGAAGTTTTCTGGCGCAATCCGAATTTGAACGAAGTGTACAAATCGGTCAGCAATTCGGCAAGAGCGGATCAGGGCGCGCTGGAACGTATTTTTGCCGCCGGCTTTGTCGAGTTTGTGAAGCTGAAAAAACAGCACGGTGTGGATGCCGCGGCCGTTATGGAAGGGACCCGTCGCGCGATGCGGGCAACTTACCAGCGTGAAATGGATAGTCTGGAAGCGCATCTCGCCTTTTTAGCCTCGGTCGGTTCAGTCAGTCCCTATGTCGGATTGTTCGGTACCGTATGGGGGATCATGAATGCGTTCCGCGGTCTGGCTAATGTCGGGCAGGCAACGCTCGCGCATGTCGCCCCCGGAATTGCTGAAGCGCTGGTTGCCACTGCGATGGGTTTGTTTGCGGCGATTCCGGCGGTGGTGGCCTATAACCGCTACGCGCATGACATTGATCGTTTATCGACTCGCTTTGAGAGTTTCACCGAAGAATTTTCCAACGTCTTGCAGCGTCAGCCATGAGATCGGGGATGCGCAGCAAGAATCGCCTGATGAACGATATCAACGTCGTGCCCTATATCGACGTGATGTTAGTTTTGCTGGTGATTTTTATGGTGACGGCGCCGATGATGAATCCGGGGCAGGTTGATTTGCCGCAGGTCAGTCAGTCATCCACGCCGTCGCCAGCCCCGCTCGAGGTGATCATTAAAAAAGACACTACGCTGGCCTTGCGCGATCATTCCAAGGGTGATGAGGAAACGCGCGTCACACGCGAGGAGCTGGTATCTATCCTGATATCGCGTCAGGCGCTGTTACCGGATCAACCGGTGGTGATTTCCGCTGACAAGAGCGTGCGTTATGAAGAAGTCATCAACGTAATGGACGTGCTGCAGCAGCAACATATTAAAAAAGTTGGTCTGTTGACACAAGCAAAATGAATACGGCTGTCTATCATGATCCCTACAAGCTGCCCGCTGGCATACTTGCGCTGATCGTACATGGTCTGTTTTTCGGATTGCTGTATTTTGGATTTTCCTGGCAAAGCGAGCCTGTACATGCAGTTCCCATGAGCGTCGTCTTGTGGAAAAGTCTGCCAGACACGCGGCCTGTGATGCATGAAAAAGCTAAGCCCGTCGAACAAGTGCCACCGCCGGTCAAAGAGGTCGAGGTGATCAAGCCCGATATCGTGATTCCGGATAAAAAACCGGAGAAGAAGCCTGAAATCAAACCGGTGGAAAAACCGGTTGAAAAGCCGAAAGTTAAACCTGCGCCTGAGGTAAAGAAGGATATCAAGCCGGAAGTTAAAAAAATGCCGGAAGTAAAGCAGACGGAAGTGCAAAAACCGGTTGTATCCGATGCAGAACAGCGGGCCGCGCACGATAAAGCCGAGCAGGAAGCGGCGACGGGTAAGGCGGTCGATGAGTTTGTGGGCAAGATACGCGGTAAGATCAAGCGCAATATCGTGATGCCGCCAGATGTGCCCGATAATGTGCGCGCTGAATTTCTGGTGACACTGCTGCCCGGTGGCAGTGTGTTGAGTGCGCGGCTGACTAAGTCCAGTGGCAATACCGCGTATGATAATGCGGTTGAACGGGCGATTTTAAGATCTGATCCGTTACCGCTGCCTCCCGATGCCGCGCTGTTTAGTCGTTTTCGTGAATTAAAACTGAGTTTCAAACCGGTTGAATAAGAGAGAGAAGTGAATGATTAAGATTGTGCAACGTGTCCTGGGCTTGTTGATGTTAGCCTATACATCCATGGTGTGTGCGGCGCTGGATATTGAAATCATCGGCGCCGGAGAGCATCAGATTCCGGTCTCTGTCGTGCCGATGGGCGGAGATGAAAAGCTGGGTCTGGCGATCAATGAAGTCGTCGTCAGTGATTTGCAGCGTACAGGCTTGTTTCGCCTGGTTGATACAACGGGTAAGTCGCCGCATGATATGAGCGAAGTTAACTACACCGACTGGCAATTGCGCGGTGCGGTGGCGCTGGCCATCGGTACGGTCAATACCCAGCCGAATGGTCGGATTGAAGCGCGTTTCAGATTGCTTGATGTGGTGAAAAAGCAACAATTGGTCGGGCAGGCTGTGTCAGGCAGCGACGGGCAGGTCCGCGCGGTCGGGCACCGAATCGCTGATTTAATCTATGAAAAACTGACCGGCGATAAGGGCGTTTTCAGTACCCGCATTGTTTACGTTAACCGGCAATCCCGTGCGTTTAGCCTGATCGTAGCCGATAGCGATGGCTATAACGAGCAGATTGTATTCAAAAAAAATGAACCCATCATGTCTCCGTCCTGGTCGCCGGATGGCAGTCATCTGGCTTATGTCAGTTTTGAAACAGGACATGCCGCGGTTGTCGTTCAGTCTCTGTATACCAATTTGCGCAAAATCGTCGCTGATTTCGATGGCAGTAATAGTGCGCCGGCATGGTCACCCGACGGGCGACGACTGGCTTTGGTGCTGACGCGCGATGGCAGTTCACAGATTTACCTGATGCGTCCGGATGGCAGTGAACTTAAACGCCTCACCTTTAGCGGAGCAATTGACACGGAGCCTAATTTTTCGCCGGACGGGCAATATTTGTTGTTTACGTCGGATCGGGGCGGTAGCCCTCAGATATATCGCATGCCGGTTGAAGGCGGGGCAGCTCAGCGCCTGACCTTTGGGGGCGGCAACTGTTTTTCTCCCCGTCACAGTCCGGACGGGAAATCTTTCGTATTCGCACATTTAACCGGTGGCAGGTTTTATATTGCGGTGCAGGATTTTCTGACAGGCCAGATGGAAACGCTGACGGAAGGCGGCTGGGAGAAAAAACCAAGCTTTGCACCTAACGGGAAGATTATCCTGTTCGCCAGCGAAGCGCGTGGTCGTGGTATATTGGCGACTGTGTCCAGTGACGGTCGCGTAAAACAACATATGTTCACGCAAAACGGTGATGCGCGCGAGCCTGTGTGGGGACCACAACTTTAAGTTTTATTTATTAATCAAAGGGGAACGGCAATGAAGAAACTTGTTATCAGTATTGTGTTGTTAAACCTGCTCGCAGCGTGTGCAAGCCAGAAGCCTCACGAAGAAGCCAGCGCACCTGCTGCACCTGTTGCGAAGGCTGCGGAAGTGTCGACAGCGGCAGCACCTGCAACGCAAACAGCGGTTGATGCGCTGAATGACCCTAAAAGCATTCTGGCTGGTCGCAGTGTGTATTACCCGTTTGATGTAGCCGCTGTTCAGGATACAGATAAGCCTCTGGTACAGGCTCATGGAAAATACCTGAGCGAAAATGCAGCCCGCAAGGTGCGTCTGGAAGGTAATTGCGATGAGCGCGGCAGTAATGAATATAACCTGGGTCTTGGCCAGCGTCGTGCAGATGGCGTACAAAAAATGCTTGAACTGGGCGGTGCTAAAGCGGGTCAGTTGACCAGCGTCAGTTATGGTGAAGAAAAGCCTCGTGCTGCCGGTCATGAAGAAGCATCATGGGCGCAAAATCGTCGTACAGACATCAACTACGCACAGTAATCATGTATAAGCTACGCGCCTTAATGTTGTTGGGTATATGTTTTGCCGTTCCCGCGCAGGCGGGATTGTTCTCGGACGATGAAGCGCGCAAGAGTATTCAGCAGGTTGAGGCGCGGGTTGTTAAGCTGGAAGCGCAAAATCAGCAGCAGACTCAGTCTGTGCTGGATCTGCAAGGGCAGATCGAAGTATTGAATGGCGACCTCCGTAAATTACACGGACAGAATGAAGAGTTGAATCACGGCTTACAAGAGGCGGAGAAACGCGAAAAGGATTTTTATGTCGATCTGGATACGCGTCTGCGCCATTTTGAAGCCATAGAGGCGGCAGCAGCAGCTGCGCCCAAACCGGTTGAGGTGCCGATTGCACCGGTTGATCCGGATGATCCTGCGGTGGAGAATCGCGCGATCGAGTCGGCATATGCGTTGGTTAAAACAGCTAAATATGCAGATGCCTTTAAAGCGTTGCAAGAATTTATAAACAAATATCCGGCTTCTGTACATGTTTCGAATGCCAGTTTCTGGCTGGGTAATACACAGCTTGCGCTTAAAGATTACAAGGCCGCACTGGTGACTTACCGTGCGCTGCTCAAGGCGCAACCCAATACACCGCATGCACCGGATATCTATTTCAATATTGCGGACTGTCAGCAGTCGTTAAAGGCCGTCACACAAGCTGGCAACACATTGAAGCAGTTGATTGGCAAATATCCAGAGAGTGATGCGGCTGCTAAAGCAAAAAAGCTGATCTCCGAATCCAAGTAGTCCTATGTCCGATACAAAATTAGACGCGCAACTGCGCATCACCGAGATATTTTTTTCCCTGCAAGGCGAAACCCGTCGTATTGGCCAGCCTACCGTTTTTATCCGGCTGACAGGGTGTCCGTTGCGCTGTGGCTACTGTGATACCGCTTATGCCTTTTCTGGCGGAAATAATGTCTCGCTTGCCGATATTTTGGCTCAAGTTGCGCAATATGCGCCGCGCTATGTGACGGTAACGGGTGGGGAACCACTGGCGCAGAAAAATTGCCAGCCTTTACTCACTGCGCTCTGTGATGCCGGCTACAAGGTCTCGCTTGAGACCAGCGGTGCACTTGATGTCAGCGCCGTGGATGCGCGGGTCATGCGCGTGGTGGACATTAAAACGCCGGGTTCAGGCGAGGTTGCAAAAAATCGCTGGGACAATCTGCCTCTGCTGACTGGTCATGATGAAATCAAGTTCGTGCTGTGTGATGAGAATGATTATCTGTGGGCGAGTCAAATTTTGACGCAGCATCAGTTGGGCGATAAATGTGATGTGTTGTTTTCGCCGGCGCAAGGCGAGTTGAGCCCGACTCAACTGGCAGACTGGATCTTGCGCGATGGCTTGAATGTACGCTTTCAGATGCAATTGCACAAAATACTCTGGAACAATGAGGCGGGGCATTGATGAAAAATGCGGTCGTATTACTCTCGGGGGGTCTTGATTCAGCAACCGTGCTGGCAATGGCGCGTGCGCAGGGCTATAGCTGTTATGCGCTCAGTGTCGATTATGGTCAGCGCCATCATTCTGAACTCGCCGCATCCGCGCGCGTGTCTCAGGTTCTAGGTGCCTGCGAGCATCGTGTGGTGAGTATCGATCTGACCGGCTTTGGCGGTTCGGCTTTAACGGATAACACTATTGCGGTGCCTGAGCATGAGTCGGCAGGCATACCGCTGACCTATGTTCCGGCTCGCAATACCATCATGTTGTCGCTTGCGCTGGCATGGGCAGAGGTGTTGCACGCGCAGGATATTTATATCGGTGTGAATGCAGTTGATTATTCAGGTTATCCGGATTGCCGTCCAGCCTATATCGAGGCGTTTGAGCGCATGGCGAATCTGGCGACTCAGGCGGCCGTAGAGGGGCATCCGCTGACTTTGCATGCGCCCTTGTTGCACCTGTCCAAAGCACAGATCATCCGGCAGGGAACGATGCTCGGTGTGGATTATGCGGCGACGGTTTCCTGTTATCAGGCTGATGAGCAGGGTCGTGCGTGCGGTTTGTGTGATTCATGCCGTTTGCGTCAGGCAGGTTTTGAGGCGGCTGGCGTGCCCGATCCGACCCGTTATCGTCCTTGATTTGAATTTTTAAATATTATTTATTGACAGCCCGCTCAATGCAAGTATAATTCGCGCTCCTTTGCAGGGGTCGGTAGCTCAGCCGGTAGAGCAGCGGACTTTTAATCCGTTGGTCGCGAGTTCGAATCTCGCCCGACCCACCAGTAATGGTATTAGTTTCAAAACGCCGCCTTAGCTCAGTTGGTAGAGCAACCGCCTTGTAAGCGGTAGGTCATCAGTTCGAATCCGATAGGCGGCACCAATTAGGTATGAATGTGGGCACTAGTAAACTAGTGCCCATTTTTATTTGATGCATCACTTTTGCAAGCGCAATAAAGCTGCCGCTGATTGTTGCCCTGTCATTCCCCACCCGCAGTTTATCCACCAGCATATTGACGTAGCCCCTGGCTACAGCGGAATTCTTTGCCAGCAATTTGTTGCGTCCTGCGATGCGTCAGTTCATCCAGTTCGATAATTCCGATTTAATGGCCTCCAGTAAGTGGTTATGCCTGTCTTCCGTATTTTTCATCTGGCGCCCCAGCGTTGAAATCACTTCCTGCCGGTTGCCCACTTTCGACCGGCGGTCGTCCCGATTTTTCCTGTGGTCAAAAATGATGACGCACAACTAAACTCATATAAATTTGGTGCCAGCTAAAGCACAGGCAAATTGTAAAGGCGCAGCACGTGAATTTGGCCGGCAGTAAATCGGTCAGTCGCGATGTAACACAAGGTGCCATCAACAGATGATTAAGGTATAGAATGTTCAGTATGAAAACTGCCTGTCGATGCCTGTAAATAAATCGATAGTTGATTGATGTGGCGAATAGATTCCGAAGAATACTTCATACGCAATATGGAATCCAAGCGTTTTGATGGTTCAGGGAATTGTATGAGCAAGAAACTGTTACAGCAAGATTCTGAGCAACTGCGCCGTGCCGCCGAGGCTAAGTTGGCGTGGCAATCGCCCGAGTTGCCAGATTGTTCTGCAGAAGAATTGCTGCATGAATTGCAAGTGCATCAGATTGAGCTTCAGATGCAGAATGAATCGTTGCGGATAACGCAGGTTGAGCTGGAAGCGTCCCGCGACCTTTATGTGGATCTATACGATTATTCTCCCGTCAGTTACCTGACCCTCAGCAACGCAGGCACGATTTCCAGGGTGAATCTCACTTGTGCCGATCTGCTTGGAGTGACGCGTCAAAAACTGATTAAACGTCGATTTGCCAATTTTTTTGTACCGGACGATCACGACCGCTTCAATCAGTATTTTTTGCGCGTTCTGCAAGGCAGCGAGCAATCCGAACGCGAATTGTCACTCAAGGGCGCTGACGGCGTCCGTTTAGACGTTCTCCTGAATGCGCGGCGCTTGAAATCCGATAGCGGCGAATACGCAGTCCGCATTGCGCTGACCGACATCACCGAACGCAAGCGGGTGGAGGCCGGTCTGCGCTGGTTACGCGAAATTAAAGAGCAGGAGAAGCGTGCTGCTGAACTAATCATCGCCAATAATGAGCTCAGCTTTCAAAATGAAGAGAAAGAGACGCGTGCTGGTGAACTAATCATCGCCAATAAAGAGCTCAGCTTCCAAAATGAAGAGAAGGAAAAGCGTGCTGCTGAACTGATCATCGCCAATAAAGAGCTCAGCTTCCAAAATGAAGAGAAGGAAAAGCGTGCTGCTGAACTGATCATCGCCAATAAAGAACTCGCCTTCCAGAATGATGAGAAAGAAAAGCGTGCTGCTGAACTGATCATCGCCAATAAAGAGCTCAGCTTCCAAAATAATGAGAAGGAGAAGCGTGCTGCTGAACTAGTCATCGCTAATAATGAACTTACTATTGCAGGCACAGTTTTTGAATCACAAGAAGGCATGATGGTGACGGATGCTAACAATGTTATTCTTCGTGTCAACAATGCTTTTACTGATATAACAGGTTATAGCCCAGAAGATGCCATCGGTCAGACACCAGCCCTGCTTAGCTCAGGCATGCAAGGTAAAGAATTCTACTCCTCCATGTGGGCAAGCCTTAAACGTCTGGGATACTGGGAAGGTGAAATCTGGAATAAAAGAAAAAATGGTGAGGTCTTTCCGGATCATCTTTGCATCACGGCAGTAAAAGATAAAGAAGGTGTGCTCAGAAATTACGTTGCGACGATGAACGACATCACCCTGAGTCGGAATGCAGCGGATGAAATTCAGCATCTGGCATTCTATGACACGCTGACACGTCTGCCCAATCGGCGATTGTTGCTGGAAAGACTCAAACTTGCGTTAGCTTCCAGTGCCCGAACCGGGAATTACGGTGGGATATTGTTTCTGGATCTGGATAATTTCAAGGCGCTTAACGATACACTGGGGCATGATATCGGTGATCTGTTGCTGCAAGCTGTCGCGCTGCGACTTGAATCCTGTGTGCGTGAAGGAGATACCGTGGCGCGTCTGGGCGGAGACGAGTTTGTTGTTATCATTAACGAGTTGAGTAATATAGATCTGGAAGCGGCTGCGCAGACAGAAGCCGTCGGAAAAAAGATTCTTTATGAACTCAACCTGCCGTATATGCTTGCCTCATATGAGTATCGCAGCACGCCCAGCATAGGGGCTAACCTTTTCATTGGTCACAAAATCAGCATTGAAGAATTGCTCAAACAGTCAGATATTGCCATGTATCAGGCAAAGAAAGACGGCCGCAATACCTTGCGATTTTTTGACCCCGCCATGCAGGAAAGTATCATTGAACAAGCACGGATGGAAGCCGAGTTGCAGGCGGCGCTTGAAAACCGGCAGTTTCAGTTGTACTACCAGATTCAGGTGGATAGTTCCGGACAGGCGCTGGGCGCGGAAGCCTTGATACGCTGGAATCATCCAGAGCGAGGTTTGATCTCCCCTGTACAGTTTATCCCGCTGGCAGAAGAAACCGGCCAGATCCTGCCGATCGGACACTGGGTGCTGGATACGGCATGTGCACAGCTTGCTCTATGGCAGAATAATGATCTCACCCGCCATCTGACCCTGTCTGTTAACGTGAGCGCCAGACAATTTCATCAGGAAGATTTTGCCTGGCAAGTCCGTCAGGTGTTGCTGCATCATGCGATTAATCCGGCGAAGTTAAAGCTGGAGCCGACTGAAAGTATCCTGCTCGAAGATATAGAGGAGGCTGTTGCAACCATGAACGCATTGAAAGAACTCGGCGTTCAGTTTGCGCTGGATGATTTCGGAACGGGATTTTCATCGTTGCAATACCTGAAAATTCTGCCTTTAAAGCAGCTCAAGATAGATCAGTCGTTTGTAAGAGATCTGGTAACAGGTGAAAATGATCAGGCGATTGTGCGCACCATCATCGCCATGGCACACGGCTTGAATCTGGATGTGATCGCTGAAGGTGTTGAAACGGAAGAGCAGCGACAAATCCTTCTGGAAAATGGTTGCAGTCACTATCAAGGCTATCTATTCGGTAAGCCCATGCCGATTGAGCAATTTGAACAGGCATTAAGCATGAATAATTTGATGCTGATGCAGACCAGATATTCAGACTCCTAGACTCACCAGATGACACTGGTAGCCTCTCAGAGTGAACAACTTTTACAGGCGACTAGGTGTTGCACAAGTCCGCCTCAAAGCCGATGGTCAAGTCAATCAGCGGGCTTTACCAATGGTGAAATTTTGAAAAAAATCGGTTTAAACCGATAGCAGCTTGGTGATTGTTGACAGAGTTAGATAAATGATTGGTCCGTGAACTGGAAATCCCACCTCGTGCAAGTCTTGATTGAATGATACACAGTTGAAATAGATGGTCATTTTTTCGTTCCCTGACAAAATATATTTGTGGTATTTGTCCGGCGGCGCACAGCGAGACCCAGCACCAGTCACTTTCTAAATGCTATGCCAGGCTGCTTAATCCGTATGCAATTTATTTTTGTTGCAACGATTTAGCAGGTATAAACTGTGTCAAAATTCATTTGAAACTGAATATGTATAGTGGTTTTTTCAAGGTGCATCAGGCAGGCTTTGGCAGCGTATCGCTTGACTGTGAATTAATCATGCCGCATGACATGTTCGGATGTGATGGACATAAATTTGAATAGCGCCACATCATAATAACGGGGAGGGTGTGCCATGCAAGTGGGTCAGATTCGTTGGTCTGGTAATACGGGTTGGGGGCAGGTTCCGGATTTCGCTGCAGTTGCTGATTTTGTGCTGGTTTTTGCTGATAATGAATTTTTTCAGACCGAAGCCTGCTTTAACGAGTTGCGCAGCTTATTTCCGGTAGCACACATTGCAGGATGTTCATCCTCTGGCAATGTACAGGGCGTTTCCATCAGCGACGGTGATATGGTCGCGACAGTGGTACAAATGAATCATTCCAATCTCCGCCTGGCAACCGCTGATGTGAATCCAGGCGAAAGCGTACAGGCGTGTGGATCGCGCCTGATGAACGAACTGGCCGCCGCCGATCTGCGGCATATATTCATTCTGTCAGATGGCTTGCAGGTCAATGGCAGTGAACTGGCCAAGGGGTTGAATCAGGCCGCCATACCTGCTACAGGCGGAATGGCGGGGGACGGTACGCGTTTTGGACAAACCTGGGTGATGGCCAATGCGCAAGCTGCAACGGGACGTATTGCGGCGCTCGGATTTTATGGCGATATCAGAATCAAGAGCGGCTGCTTTGGCGGATGGGAGGAGTTTGGCGCAGATCGGATCGTAACCCGATCGGCGGGCAATGTGGTGTATGAAATTGATGGTGAGCCTGCACTGGCGCTTTACAAGAAGTATCTGGGTGAGCAGGCTGCAGATTTACCCGCCAGTGGACTGCGTTTCCCGTTGAGTATTCAAGCGTCAAAATCTGACCATGCCCTGATACGAACCCTGCTAGGCGTGGATGAAGCGGCCCATAGTCTGACGTTTGCCGGTGATGTTCCGGAAGGCTATCACTGCAAACTGATGCGAACCAATCTGGATCGTCTGATTGAAAATGCCGGGCTTGCGGCAGAGGCGGCTCAGCCGGATCGGGCGGGTGACGAGGGCTTATGTCTGCTCGTCAGTTGCGTCGGTCGTCGTCTGGTGATGGGACAGTTGACGGAAGAAGAACTGGAAATTGTTCAGGAGAAGCTGGGTGAGGGGACGGCGATCACGGGCTTTTATTCATATGGTGAGCTGGCGCCGTTCAGCGACGTCATGCAATGTCAGCTGCATAATCAGACGATGACGCTGACAACGCTCTACGAATAGGTCACGGTATGCACCGCTTGCTCGAACGTCAATTGCGCCGTCAGCTGGGAAAGGAATTCCAGCCTGATGATGCGCTGAAATCTTTTCTGAATATCGTTGATAGCTACTATCACGAAGTGGACAAAGAGCAGCGGTTGTTGCAAAACGCACTGTCGATGAATACCGCCGAACTTAACGCGGTGAACGAGCGCATGCGGGTTCAGAACACCGAAATGACGCGTACCTTGTTGAATACCCTGAGCGATGGCGTCTATGCTACTGACCTTGAGGGCCGGCTGACCTTTATGAATGCCGCTGCCGAGAAACTGCTGGGCTGGCAGGAACAGGAGTTGATCGGGCGTGCCGTGCATGAACAGGTACCTTGTTTGCAACCTGACGGCCGGCCTTTTGCGGCGGAAAAAATACCGCATTTGACCGTGATCGCTGACGCAGCAGCGGTTCAGGACAGCGGCTTTTTTACAGGTCGTGATGGTCGGTTGATACCGGTCGATTTTCGTTCAAGTCCTATTATCCAGAACGGCAGGATCACCGGCGCGCTGGTGTCATTTCAGGACACCAGTTTGCATATTGAGGCCGCGAACAAATTGCACTTGGCCAATGAACGACTGAGTGCTGCATTCAAGGAGCTTGAATTTCAGCAATTAGCGCTGGATGAGCATGCCATCGTCAGCATTGCTGACAAGACGGGTCGTATTGCATACGTGAATCGGAAATTCAGTGAGATTAGTCAGTATTCCAGAGATGAGCTGATTGGGCAGGATCACCGGATATTGAATTCGGGTTTCCATCCCCGCGAATTTTTTCAAGAAATGTGGAAGACCATTGCGGCAGGTCAGGTATGGCATGGTGAGGTCAAAAATCGCCGGCGTGACGGATCGTTTTACTGGGTTGAATCGACGATTGTGCCGTTCATGGATGGTATGGGGCGTCCCGAACGATATATTTCCGTCCGTACTGATATCACCTCGCGCAAAGAACTGGAGGAGCAGCTCTCGGCGCAGCGCGCTTTTTATGAGCGTATCAGCGAGACGATGGGCGAGGGGCTGTATGTGCAGGATGCAAGAGGGTGCTGTACTTACCTGAACTCGGAAGGGGAAAATCTGCTGGGATGGACGCGAGAGGAGTTGTTCGGTCGGCCCGTGCACGATGCAATTCATACCCGGACGGCACAAGGTTCGCACTTGCCGGCGGAGCATTGTCCGATCCTGCTGGCTGTGAAAGAGAAGGGGGACTGGCATGGCGACGATCAGGTGTTTGTTCGTCGTGATGGTTCTGTCTTCCCGGTTGAGGCGACCTCGCGTGCCATTGTCAAAGACGGGGTGAGCCAGGGGTCTGTGGTTGCATTTTCGGATATCACTGAGCGTAAACACAATGAATTGATGGTCAAACTGGCGCAGGAGCGGCTTAATCTGGCGCTGGAGGGTTCTGGACTCGCGCTGTGGGACTGGGATATTTCCGGGGATCATGTTTACTTGAGTGATCGCTGGTCGCTGATGATGGGAGGCGAGCAGCATGATGTTGAGCTTTGCAGTGCTCAGCTATTTGCGCTGGTTCATGAAGATGAACGCGCGATGCTCGAATCAAGTCTGGTGGCAGTACTTAAGGGTGAAACCGAGTTTTATTCGGTTGAGTTTCGTGTGCGGCGACTCGATGGCGTTTGGATATGGATACATACTCACGGCAAGGTGGTGGAGCGCGATGCTACGGGGCGCGTGACGCGTATGACCGGTACAAATGCCGACATCACTGAACGACGCGAGGCTGCAGAAGCATTGAGAGTTGCAAAGGAAGCTGCAGAAGCGGCCAGTCGTGCCAAAGGTGATTTTCTGGCTAACATGAGTCATGAAATTCGTACACCGATGAACGGCATCATGGGTATGACTGAACTGGCGCTCGATACTGAACTGACTCACGAGCAGCGTGAATATATGATGATGGTTGCGTCTTCAGCTGCCGCCTTGCTGACCATACTCAACGATATTCTGGACTTTTCAAAAATAGAATCGGGCAAGCTGGATATTGAAACCATTGATTTCTCGCTTGAGCAGATGTTGCGGGAGACAATGAAATCGCTGGCGGTGCGTGCGCATCAGAAACAGCTGGAACTGCTGTTGCATGTTGCCAGCGATGTGCCCGATCGTCTTCAAGGGGATCCGGGTAGGTTGCGTCAGGTGATAGTCAATCTGGTCGGGAATGCGATCAAATTTACCAGCACGGGTGAGATTGAGGTTGAAGTCAGATTTCACGAAGGTGCGCAAGCCGGGCATGCGCGATTGCAGTTCTCTGTGCGTGATACCGGTATCGGTATTCCTGCCGATAAATTCAAAAGTATCTTTGAGTCGTTTTCTCAGGCCGATACGTCAACGACGCGACGCTATGGCGGAACGGGGCTGGGGCTAACCATTTCTTCGCAACTGGTTCAGTTGATGGGCGGGAAAATCGGGCTGGAGAGCACTGTCGGGCAGGGTAGCAATTTTCATTTCACTCTGGATATGCCTGTGCTGTCAGGCAGTCCGCTGGCACAGTATCAGCAGACCGGGCAGGTAGCCGGTATGTCGGTGCTGATTGCAGATGACAATGCGACGAATCGTCGTTTGCTGCATGAAATGTTGTGTAACTGGAAGATGCGCCCTGTCGTTACGACTAATGGACAGGAAGCACTGGCCGAGCTTGAACGGGCGCATGCGGCGGGGCATCCATATGCGCTGGCTTTACTGGATTTGCAGATGCCTGATATGGATGGCTTCGAACTGATAGAGCGTATCCGTCAGCATCCGGACTATCTGGTGATCACCCTGATGATGCTCACTTCAGAAGGTCAGCGGGGGCATGCGGCACGTTGCCGCGATCTGGGTGTGGCCGCGTACCTGATGAAGCCGATCGCGCAATCTGAATTATTTGATGCCATTATGACCGCACTCGGGGTCTCTGAAAAAGCGGTGCCATTGACGACCCGGCATTCCCTGAAGGAAATGCGTCGACGTCTGAACCTGTTGCTGGCAGAAGATAATGCCGTCAACCAGAAGTTAGCTACACGTTTGCTGGAAAAAATGGGGCATACGGTCACGGTGGCCAGCAACGGGATCGAAGCCGTAACGCACTGGCAAAACGGCGCGTTTGACGCGATTCTGATGGATGTGGATATGCCCGAGATGAACGGTTATGACGCGACGCGTACGATTCGCGAGCAGGAGCAGCATCGTGGCGGGCATATACGCATCGTTGCGATGACGGCTCACGCGATGCAAGGCGCCCGCGAAGAATGTCTGAGTCACGGCATGGATGGCTACTTAACCAAACCAATTGACATTGAGGCATTGTGGCTTGAACTCGATAGCTTAGCTCAGCGTGTTGAGGATAGCGTGGCCAAGTCTGCGGATAAGCGCGTTGTGGCTGATTTCGATCAGGCGCGGCAGATCATGGATGACAACCGGGCGTTGTTTGAGGAGATCGTTGAACTTTTTCTGGCTGACGCGCCGCCGCACATGCAGCATATCAGAGACGGGCTGGCAGCAGACGATGCATCGGTCGTCAGGCACAGTGCGCATACGATAAAGGGCATGGCCGGAATTTTTGCCGCCGAACGCACTTTAGACGCCGCCGGACGGGTTGAACTCATTGCCGGGCAAGTCGGGTGCGATGAAGCCGTGGCACAACTCGACGCAGCACTGACCGAATTGCTGGACGCAATCAAAGCCTATCAGTGGTCATGATTGCGTTCAATGTCGGGTTTGCCAACGGTTGACAGGATGCGTGCGAAACAATCCCCTGATTATCTGGCCGGCTATCCGCTTGCGCTGACTGAGCAAGTTCAGCAGTTAATCGAACAAGGGACGCTTGCCGGTCGGCTATTGAAAAAATATCCTGCCGCACACAATGTGCGCACCGACAAAGCGCTCTATGAATTTGTATCCGAGGCCAAAGACAGGTATTTGCGCAATACGGGATCTTTGAGCCGGGTGGAGTACGACAGCACGCTGCATATCGAACGCCGTGCGCTGGGCATGCATACCAGTAAGTCACTCACGCACGGTGGCAGACTCAAGACCCGCCGCGAAATTCGTATCGCAGCCGTGTTCAGGGAGATGCCGGTCGAGTTTTTGCGTATGATCGTGCTTCATGAATTAGCGCACTTCAAGGAGCAGGAGCACAACAAGGCTTTTTATCAGCTGTGTCTGCACATGGAACCTGATTATCACCAGCTGGAGTTCGATTTAAGGACTTATCTGACCTATCTTGCCGGGGCCGGGACATCAATCTGGTAAAAGCCGATTGCCAGAAGTTAACTGCCCCGCACCCGCGTTTTATAGTGCCCGCACCTTGACTGTTTTTCCCTTGACCTTGCCGGCATTCAGTTTGCGCACGGCCTCATTGGCGATGTTGCGTACGACAGCGACATAAGTTGAAAAGTCGGTTACGTTGATCTTTCCGACCTGCTCACGCGTAAATCCCGCATCGCCTGTGAGTGCGCCCAGCACGTCGCCTGCGCGTATTTTTTCCTTGCGTCCGCCCAGTATCTGCAAGGTCACCATCGGCGGCGTCAACGGTGAGTTATCCTCGTCATTGAGTTCGCTTATCTCATGCCATTCCGGAATGCTCCCCGTCATTTTTGCGATACTGACGATGCGATGCCGGTCAGACGGGCCGCACAGTGAGAGTGCCCAGCCGTTTTCGCCCGCGCGTCCCGTTCTGCCGATGCGATGAACATGCACTTCAGGGTCGGGTGTGACATCTACATTGATCACGGCTTCCAACTGTGCAATATCAAGTCCCCGTGCCGCGACATCGGTTGCAACCAGAACCGAGCAGCTGCGATTGGCAAACTGGATCAGCACCTGATCGCGCTCCCGCTGTTCCATGTCGCCATTGAGGGTAAGTGCATAAATTCCTTGTGCGTGCAGTACTTCGAGCAGGGACCTGCACTGCTGTTTGGTGTTGCAAAAAGCCAGCGTACTGACCGGACGGTAATGCTTGAGCAGTCGCCCGACTGCATCGAGCCGTTCCTCGTTGGTGACTTCATAAAAGCGCTGTCTGATCTTGCCGGCATCATGCTGTTCTTCCAGTGTGACTTGCTGCGGATTGCGCATGAACTGGCGCGCAAGTCGCGCGATGCCTTCAGGGTAGGTCGCGGAAAACAACAGCGTCTGACGATCAGACGGGCAGTTTTTGGACACATAGGCGATGTCATCGTAAAAACCCATGTCCAGCATGCGGTCGGCTTCATCCAGTACCAGCGTGTTGAGTGCGCTCAGATCAAGCGTGCCCCGTTCCATGTGATCCATAATGCGGCCCGGCGTGCCGACCACGATGTGCGCGCCGTGCTCTAAACTTGCGATCTGCGGGCGCATGGTTGATCCGCCGCACAAAGTGAGTATCTTGATGTTGTCCTCGCTGCGCGCCAGACGGCGAATTTCCTGCGTGACCTGATCGGCCAGTTCGCGCGTCGGGCACAGCACCATCGTCTGCACGGCAAATCGTCGCGGGTTCAGGCGTGTCAACAGCGACAGAGCAAAGGCTGCCGTCTTGCCGCTGCCCGTTTTGGCCTGAGCGATCAGGTCGTGGCCTGCGAGTGTAATCGGCAGGCTGGCCGCCTGAATCGGGGTCATCGTCAGATAGCCCAGTTGCTGCAGGGTCGATTGCAATCCGGGTGACAACGGCAGTTCGTTGAAAGAGCGCGCAGCGGCGGGCGAAAATGGGTTCTGTATAGTATCGTTCATGGCGCGATTATCCCAGCTTGTGGCGCATTTTGCTCGTGTTGTTGCATTCGCGTTCATATTTTGTACTATCTGGGTGCCACACTCGTATAATCAAAAACCTGATCTCTTTGAGGTGAGCCATGAAGTCTGTCAGTCGCACGGTCGTTTTTATTTCCGATGGAACCGGCATTACGGCGGAAACGCTGGGCAACGGGCTGCTCTCTCAGTTCGAAGGCATCGCCTTTGAGTATATGCGCTTTCCTTTTACCGACAGTCTGGAAAAAGCGGAAGCGTGTCTGCTGCAAATGGCAAAAATTCCAGGCATGCGCCCGCTCGTCATCATGACCATGATGGATGAAACCATCGCAACCCGACTTCGCACATTCGATGCGCTGTTTCTTGATTTGTTTGAAGCGTTTATTTCTCCGCTGGAGCAGGAGTTGGGTCGTCGTTCATCGCACAGCGTAGGCTTGAGCCATAGTCAGGAGCATCGCGAATACGCCGCGCGCATTACGGCGATGAATTTTGCGCTGGCGCATGACGATGGCATCTCGGCGGCTGACCTGAAAAATGCAGATGTGATACTGGTCGGTGTGTCGCGCAGCGGCAAGACGCCGACCAGCCTGTATTTGTCCCTGCAATTCGGTCTGAAGGCCGCCAACTACCCGTTGATTCCGGAAGACTTCGAGCGAGACTGTCTGCCTGATTCCTTGCTGCCCTTCAAAAGTAAGTTGTACGGGTTGACCATATCACCTGAACAGCTGCATCGCATCCGTGAAGAGCGCCGCCCGAACAGCCAGTATGCATCGCTTGCCAATTGTCGCCAGGAAGTCGCCGCGGCTGAAAAACTGATGCGTCGTTACGGGATTGAATGGCTCGACATGACGTCGCGTTCAATCGAAGAAATGGCGGTGCATCTGCTGCAGGCGATCAACAGCAAAACAGTAAAACATTCATAATCAGGAGATCCATCATGCATCCCTTTGTGATTTCGTTCCAGACGTTGGGTATTTCAGACATAGACCAGGTGGGCGGCAAGAACGCGTCGCTGGGCGAGATGATCCGCAATCTCGCCGCAACGGGTGTCTGCGTGCCGGGCGGGTTTGCCACTACGGCGGACGCCTTTCGGGATTTCCTGAGCCAAAACGGGCTTGATAAACGCATCGAGCAGGTTCTGTCTCTCCTCGATATGGAGGATGTGACGGCGTTAGCTGAAACGGGTGCGAAGATACGGAGCTGGATACTGAAGGCCGATTTGCCAGAGAGGCTGGTGCAGGAGATACGAGCGCACTATGAAGTCCTTGCCCGCGGCGGTGTCGGCAGCTTCGCGGTCAGATCCTCAGCGACGGCGGAAGACTTGCCCGATGCCTCTTTTGCGGGGCAGCAGGAGACCTATCTTAATATTCAGGGCATAGACAATGTATTGCACGCGATACGCGAGGTGTTCGCATCGCTGTACAACGACCGCGCGATCTCTTACCGCGTCCACAAGGGATTTACGCATGCGGATGTGGCGCTCTCAGCTGGAGTGCAGCGCATGGTCAGATCGGATCTGGGAGCATCCGGAGTGATGTTCACACTCGATACTGAGTCGGGTTTTCGGGATGCGGTTTTTATTACCTCCGCATACGGACTGGGCGAGATGGTGGTGCAAGGTTCGGTCAATCCGGATGAGTTTTATGTTCACAAACAAAAACTGGCTGAAGGTTATCCGGCTATCGTCAGGCGTTCTTTAGGATCAAAATTACAGCGCATGGTGTTCGATGCCGGCAACGCGGTTGGTAATTCGACAAAAATTGAGGACGTGCCCTTGAGTGAGCGCGGCCTCTTTTCAATTACCGATGAAGAGGTACTTGAGCTGGCGCGTCATGCAATGGCGATCGAGCAGCATTATGGCAGGCCCATGGATATCGAGTGGGGGCGGGATGGTCTGGACGGGAAACTCTATATTTTGCAGGCGCGTCCTGAGACCGTGAAATCTCAGGCTGTTAATGCGGGCAAATACCGTTTAATGCGGCGTGGAGAGGTGTTGGTTGAGGGGCGGGCGATCGGGCAGAAAATCGGTATCGGACCTGTGCGTCTTGTGAGGGGGCCGGATCAGATGAATCAGGTTCAGCATGGCGATGTGCTGGTGACTGATATGACCGATCCCGACTGGGAACCGGTGATGAAAATGGCCTCTGCGATCATCACCAATCGCGGGGGGCGCACCTGTCATGCTGCAATTATCGCGCGTGAGCTCGGGATTCCCGCGATTGTCGGCTGTACACACGCAACGAGTTCATTGTCCGATGGCGACATTGTTACCGCATCCTGCGCCGAGGGCGATACGGGTTTTGTTTATCGGGGCAGTCTGCCGTTCGAGATCGTTGCACCCAGTGTGCTGGCGCTGCCGGTAATTCCGCTCAGGCTGATGCTCAATGTGGGTAATCCGACGCTGGCCTTCGAGTTCGCGCAGATGCCATCGATGGGCGTCGGATTGGCGCGCCTTGAATTCGTCATCAACAACATGATCGGTATCCATCCCAAAGCGGTGTTGAACTTCAACACGTTGCCGCATGATTTGCAGGCGGACGTGCTGCAAAAAACGCAGGGTTATCGTGACCCGGTGTCTTTCTACGTGGAGAAAATTGCCGAAGGGGTATCGACGCTGGCGGCTGCTTTCTGGCCGCGCCCTGTGATCGTACGCCTGTCGGACTTCAAGTCCAACGAATACAGCAAATTGCTGGGGGGCGATCTGTATGAGCCGGTCGAAGAAAATCCGATGATCGGATTCAGAGGCGCGGGGCGATATGTCGCTGACACCTTCAGGGATTGCTTCGAACTCGAATGCCGCGCGATGAAAAAGGTGCGCGAGGTGATGGGTTATTCTAATGTTGAGATCATGATCCCGTTTGTACGCACCGTGGAGGAGGCGCGCGAGGTTGTCGAGGCATTGGCGAACAACGGGTTGCGGCGCGGTGAACATGGCCTGCGACTGATCATGATGTGCGAGATACCGTCAAATGCGTTGCTGGCCGAAGCCTTCTTGCAGTATTTCGATGGATTTTCGATCGGCTCCAATGACCTGACTCAATTGACGCTGGGACTCGATCGTGACTCTGCGCTGGTCGCCAACCGCTTCGATGAGCGCGATGCGGCGGTGAAGATGCTGCTCAGTATGGCGATTTCAACCTGTAACCGGCTTGGCAAATATGTCGGTATTTGCGGTCAGGGGCCATCGGATCACTTTGATTTTGCACAGTGGCTGATGGAGCAGGGCATTCAGACCATCTCGCTCAATCCCGATACGCTGCTGGAAACCTGGCATCGTCTGGGTGAGTCGGGAAAAGCGCAATAAGCCGGAAGGGGGCGTTCACTGGAAGGCTGATGCCGATCTCTGCATCACGTATATCAGTCCTTCAGATGAACACGTCCTGCAAACTCTGGGTTGATTGATACCACTGCGAACTGTTATTGAGTGTTTGCCATTTTTTTGAGCAACAGGGTGCGAAACGCGGTGAAAACCTTGTTCATCGGTGTCTGTTTGTAGGGGAACAGTTCGATTGAATCCGTTGCATGCACCCAGCCGCGGTTGTCCGCTTCAAACAGCAGGAGCTCGCCGTCGTTTGTCTCGGCGCAGTCGATTACAACGTAGTCGAGTTCAAGTTTGTCAGCGATCACTTTAAGTGCAGCGCGGTGGCGTGATGCAAAGCCTGTATCGAAGTCGCTCATAAACTGCGCTTCCTCCCCGCGCTTGTGTACGCTGTCGGTCATGTTTGATGAACCGAAGTGAACGACCCAGTTTTCGCTGATCGCCAGATGACAGATACAGGGGATCCCGTCGATCAGCGCGATTCTCGCCTTGCGATAAAGGCCGTCAGCACTTCGATAGTCAATGTAGAGAGAGATAAAAAAAGCTGCATCGCCTGATGCATTCAGATAGTCAGATAGCTCGGCCGCATTGTGTATTCTGGCAAGGCCGCGACCGCCTTGGGAGACGAGCGGCCTGATGGTGATGGGATACGTGCCGTCGATCAGCTTATCGATTGCCAGTTGCATATTTGCGACGCGTGTCAAGTCAGCTCGGCTGATACGATGGGTCGGTGGGATCAGCAGGCCGGGTGAGTCTTTGAGTCGCTGATATACGCCGTCACGCGAATTGTTCAGTACATGTCTGGCAGGATTGAGTATCGGGCGGTGCCAGTTTTCTGTCAGGCGTTCGATGATTTCAAGAACATGCCGGTTGTCATCGGATTCGCCAAGGGCAACGATAGCGACATCGTGTTCAGGGATGCAGGCGGGTTGTGGCTGCTCTGGCGTGATATAGAGCAGGTCTAACTGTATGTCTGAATTTTCAACCAGATAGTCAAGCGGCGTATTGACGGACTGCGCGCCCGCGCCCATCAGCGCGAGTAATCTGATCGCCGGGCGGATGGTGCTTGCAATCCGGTAAACCGTGCTCATCTGCAGTGCTCGGGTCTGCATTTCCAGCGCGAAATCCTGATTGCCGACCACCGAAAAAAGTCGCGACAGATTCATGTACCTGTTCGCATCATCGGGTCGGTTTATCATTTGCGCAATGATTGCAGGAAGTTCGGCAACAGGAAGACGTGCCAGAGCTGACACAGCGACGACAGACTCAGGTGGTATTCGGGGTTTTGGCAAAGTCATCTGCGCGCTTAATCAATCGGAAATCAGAATTTTGATCGCGATGAGTATAAATGGCAAACTGCATTTAAGCTGGCTTCTTTGTCAGATATAAGGCCGCTACATGCGCAAATCTCTCCGCTTGGTCGGATAATTCGGTAAGATTGCGACTGCGCGCAGGTGCGTGCATTGTTCTGGTGCTTATTATGAAAATTCATGAATACCAAGGTAAAGAAATCTTGCGGCAGTTTGGCGTACCCACTCCGCGCGGTGTAGCGTGTTTCAGCGTGGAGGAAGCGGTAGCTGCAGCTTTGCATCTGGGCGGTGCGATTTGGGTGGTGAAAGCGCAGATTCATGCGGGCGGACGCGGCAAAGGCGGCGGCGTCAAGGTTGCGCGCTCATTAGATGAAGTGCGAACGGCGGCTGAACAGATTCTTGGCATGCACCTGGTGACGCATCAGACAGGTGCCGACGGGCAGATCGTGAAGCGTTTGCTGATCGAAGAGGGGGCGCAGATTGCGCGGGAATATTATCTTGGTATGGTCGTTGATCGGGATACTCAGCGCGTGGCACTGCTAGCTAGCAGCGAAGGCGGAATGGAAGTCGAAGAAGTCGCCAAAAACACGCCGGAAAAAATTCATACTCTGCGTATTGACCCTGTCGCAGGTTTGCTTGATCACGAGGCCGCGCAAGTTGCGCGCCAGATCGGGATTCCTGAAGCGTCCGTTGCGGGTGCCGTGACCGTATTGCAGGGTTTGTATCGCGCCTTTGTCGCAAAAGAAGCGATGCTCGCGGAAATCAATCCGCTGGTGCTCACCGAGGATGGTCGTGTGATCGCACTGGATGCGAAATTTAACTTTGATTCTAATGCGCTGTTCCGTCATCCCGAAATCGTCGCCTATCGCGATCTGGATGAAGAGGATCCGGCTGAAATTGAGGCTTCCAAATTTGATTTAAGCTACATCTCGCTGGACGGTGATATTGCCTGTCTGGTTAATGGTGCAGGTCTTGCGATGGCAACCATGGACATCATCAAATTATATGGCGGAAATCCAGCCAATTTTCTCGATGTCGGCGGCGGAGCGACCCGTGAAAAGGTGACCGAGGCATTCAAACTGATGCTGAAGAATCCTAACCTCAAAGCCATCCTGGTCAATATTTTCGGCGGCATTATGAAGTGCGACGTGATTGCCGGGGGGATCGTTGATGCGGTGCGTGAGGTTAATTTAAGTGTGCCCTTGGTGGTGCGCCTCGAAGGCACCAATGTGGAACTGGGCAAGAAAATTCTGGCAGACTCCGGATTGCCAATTATTTCAGGTGCTGATATGGCGGATGCCGCCCAAAAAGTTGTCGCTGCAGCGAGGGGTGCATAATGTCTATATTGATCGATAAAAACACGCGTGTCATGACGCAGGGAATGACAGGCAAGGTAGGTCAGTTTCATACGACCAACTGCATCGCTTACGCCAATGGTGCGAATTGCTTTGTGGCGGGCGTTACACCGAATAAGGGCGGTCAGAATTTCGAGGGCGTGCCGATTTACAACAGCGTCATGGAAGCAAAACAGCAGACCGGGGCGACGGTCTCGGTCATTTATGTGCCCCCTCCTTATGCTGCGGCCGCCATTGATGAGGCGGTCGACGCGGATATGGACCTGGTGATTTGCATCACCGAGGGTATCCCGGTGCATGACATGATCCGCACGCGTTATAAAATGGCAGGAAAACGTACCTTGCTGATCGGGCCAAACTGCCCGGGTTTGATTACGCCGGACGAAATCAAGATCGGCATCATGCCGGGACACATCCATAAAAAGGGGCGTATCGGCGTGGTGTCACGCTCAGGCACGCTGACTTATGAGGCGGTCGGGCAGCTTACCGCGCTGGGGTTGGGGCAGTCTTCCTGTGTCGGTATTGGCGGCGACCCGATCAATGGCCTGAAGCATCTGGATATCTTGCGTCTGTTCAACGAGGATCCGGAGACGGATGCCGTGGTGATGGTGGGCGAAATCGGCGGTAGCGATGAAGAAGCCTGCGCGCGCTGGATCAAGGATCATATGACTAAACCTGTCGTGGGCTTCATCGCAGGGATCACGGCACCTGCCGGAAAACGCATGGGGCATGCCGGTGCAATTATTTCGGGCGGTCAGGGCGGTGCGGATACTAAGCTTGCGGTGATGGAAGAATGCGGCATACATATCACGCGCAATCCGGCTGAAATGGGACGCGTGATGCAGAGGGTGTTAAAAGGATAAGCGGTGAGCCGTTTTTGCCGCTTCCCACTTACGATTCTTAAAGGTTTTTAAATGCTGGAAATGTTAGTTACCACCAGTTTCTGGGTGGATGTATTGAAAATTATCATGATCGATTTGTTGCTCTCCGGCGACAATGCGGTCGTGATTGCGCTGGCGTGCCGCAACCTTCCGGCGGAACAACGCAAAAAAGGTGTTTTGTTTGGCATGGCTGGTGCGGTTGGTCTTCGTATCGTGCTGACTTTTTTTGCCGTCAGTCTGTTGTCTTTACCGTATTTGAAACTGGTGGGCGCGTTGCTGCTGATCTGGATCGGTATCAAACTGATCCTGCCGGAAGACGAGCATGATGAAGGCAGCATTAAAGCCGACGGGCGTCTGGTCGGTGCGATCAAGACGATCATCATTGCCGATTTTGTGATGAGTCTGGATAACGTGCTGGGTGTTGCGGCAGCCGCCAAAGGCAATGTGTCGCTGCTGGTTTTCGGTTTGCTGATCAGTATTCCGCTGATTGCCTGGAGCAGTCAGCTCGTACTCAAGCTGATAGACAGATTTCCTTATATCATTTACGGAGGCGGCGCCTTGTTGGGCTATGTGGCCGGCGAAATGCTGGTCACTGAGGCATTGTTTAAACCGCTGGTCGAGGCGCGGCATTATCTGCACGGCCTGGTTCCTGGCGTCTGTGCGGTGCTGGTGCTGGGGATCGGTTACCTGCTGGCGCAAAACAAGGCTGTGACAAGCGTTGATTTGCTGGATGGTCAATCAGGCAGTCAACGAAAATAAGAGGGCACGATGAAACTACTGATACCGCTTGATGGTTCGCCGGGTGCGCAGCGCGCCGTTGATTACGTCATAAGCCACCTCGACAACTTTAAAGAAATGCCGTCATTGTTGTTGCTGAATGTGCAATGGAAGGTGGCAACGGGTAACGTCAAGTTATTCATCAATCAGGACACCATCAACGATTACTACCGTGAACAAGGTTTGGCCGTATTGCAGCTTGCACGTGATATCCTTGATGCTGCGAACATACCCTACCAGTATCACCTGAGTGTAGGCACGCCTGCTGAGTCGATTGCTCAGTACGCGCATGAAATGTGCGTGGATCAGATTGTGATGTGCAGGCAGGGGCAGAGTGGACTGAAAATGTTTCTGTTGGGCTCCGTGGTGACTAAAGTGTTACATCTGGCCGAGTGTCCGGTGTTGCTGGTCAAATAAAGGCTAGGTTATGAAATTGGAAGAAGCGCTGGAAATTGTAGCTCAGACTGATTCGGGCATGTTGCGCGCACACAACGAGGACAGTATTGCGCAGGATGCCAGTTGCGGTCTTGTTGTGCTGGCCGATGGTATGGGCGGCTATAACGCGGGCGAAGTTGCGAGCGGCATCGCAGTAGAAGTCATGATGGCTGAAATAACACGGTCTCTGAAAAACATCAGTCCGACCAGCCGTGATGAAGAAACCGGCGAAGAGTTGCCTGTCGCCTTGCTTGCCCGCAGCATGCATAAGGCGAATGCCTCAATATATGAGGCGGCGCAAAGTCATTCACAATATACCGGAATGGGCACGACGATTGTGTCCGCCTTGTTTTACGACAATCGTATGGTAGTCGGGCATGTCGGCGATTCGCGATTGTACCGCTTGCGCGGTGAGAATTTAAAGCTCGTCACCCGCGATCATTCTCTGTTACAGGAGCAGATTGATTGCGGCATGATCAGTGTCGAGAATGCGCGTCATTCACAGAACAAGAATCTGGTGACACGCGCGGTTGGTATCGACGCTGACGTATTGCCGGAAATTCATGTGCATGACGTGGAAGTGGGCGATATGTACCTGCTGTGTTCGGATGGGCTGAACGATATGGTGGAAGATGACGACATTCAATCCATCCTGTATGCGATGCAGGGTAATTTAGCACTTGCAGCCGAGCAGTTAATCCAGACTGCGAACGATAACGGTGGCCGTGACAATATTTCGGTCATACTGGTCAAAGTCAGACAGGCATTTTCACAGCCACGCAGCCGGCTTTCAATGCTGCTGGATTGGTTCAAGGGATGATAGGGGTGCAATAATGACGGCAAAATTAATTTTGAGTCTGGACGGGGTGCTGATCGAAGAGTATCTGTTGAGTAAAGATCGGATGACGATCGGTCGCAGAAGTGACAATGATATTGTCATCAACAACCTTGCTGTGAGCAGTCTGCACGCTGCGGTCATTACGATCGGACATGATTCCTTTATGGAAGATCTGGGCAGTACCAACGGGCTGGCTGTCAATGGCGTGCCCACCAAAAAACATTTTTTGCAAAATAACGATACCATTGAAATCGGGAAATACACGCTGAAATATTTGAATGATCATGTCAGTCAAACAAGTGCGGCTGATTTTGAAAAGACCATGATTATGCGCGCGCCGTCCGCACCTTTTAAGGTCTATGCTGAAAAGGCGGGCGATACCGGTTTATTCCAGCAAGGAACCGCAGTCAGTTCGGTGGATGATGCGCTGCTGGCGAAAGCACCGCCGGTGAAAGCGCCTGAACCTGTGCCGCGTCCTGTGTCGCTTGCGGCCATTCAAATTCTCAACGGCCCGAATGCGGGTAAAGAGCTTGATCTGGTGAAGGGGCTCACTACGCTGGGCAAACCGGGTGTGCAGGTCGCGGTGCTGACCCGGCGCCCGCAGGGATTTTTTATCACGCATGTGGAAGGGGCGAATTACCCTTCTGTGAATGGAGATGTCTTGGGCGGGCAGCCCAGACAGCTGCAGGATCACGATTTGATTGAACTGGCCGGTGTCAAGATGGAATTTTATTTTAAAAATTAACACCGCGATCGGGAAGCGCAGCATGAGCGTTTTTCAGCGGAGAGTGGTCAGGCATGAGGTTTAGAGTACTGGGTTGCAGTGGCGGGATAGGCGGCAATCTGCACACGACATCGTTCATCATCGATCATGATATTCTGATCGATGCGGGTACCGGCGTGGGCGAACTCAGTCTGGATGCGCTGAGTCGGATTGATCATATTTTTATCACGCACTCGCATATGGATCATATATGCGGTTTGCCTTTGTTGCTGGACAGCGTACGGGGGCTGCGGAGCGAACCCGTGACCGTATATGGGGCTGAAGCGACGCTTGAAATCATCAGGCAGCATGTTTTTAACTGGAAAATCTGGCCGGATTTTAGCGTTATCCCCACTGAAGCGCAGCCCGTCATGCGCTACCGGTCAATTGATTTGGCCGAGGTGATTGATTTGCAGGGCCGGAAAATTACCGCACTGCCGGCAGTTCATACCGTACCTGCAGTGGGTTATCACATCGATAGCGGACAGACCAGTCTGGTGTTCAGCGGCGATACGTTTGTTAATGACCCGTTGTGGGATGTCGTCAACGGGATTGAGAATTTGCGCTATCTGATTATTGAAACGGCTTTCCCAAACAGTGAAATAGAATTGGCGTGCTTGTCCAGGCATTTATGTCCGAGTTTGCTGGCTGCCGAGTTGAGCAAATTCAAAGGTCGTGCAGAGATATTTATTACGCATTTGAAACCCGATGCGGTGGATCTGATCATGCATGAAATCGTCGAATGTACGGGTGAATTGAGGCCGAAGATGTTGCTTAATAATCAGGAAATTATATTTTAAACGAGGCGTTGTGAATCGATCTGCGCAAATAGGCAGAGCCCATAACCGCCGGTGTTGTACCCGTATGAAGAATCACAGGAGCAGGAATGAAGTCAGCGGCAAAGAGTGACGATGATATGAGTGCCAGACTTGAGTTCACCAAGAAACTCAATCAAGTCACCAATAAGATCCACGCCACCAGCAATATTGATGAAATCATGCTGGATGTCAGCCGGGATATTTGCGGGCTGTTTAATGCCGACAGGTTGACGATATACGTGGTGGGTGAGGATGCGGTTTCACTGGTCTCCAAGGTCAAGACCGGTTTGAATTCATTCAAGGATCTCAAACTGCCTATCGCTGAACAGAGCGTGGCCGGTTATGTCGCCGTAAATAAAAAATTACTTAACATCAAGGATGTCTACGATGAACAGGAATTGTCCCTCTACAGTACGCATCTGCGTTTTCTTCAGGAAGTAGACCGGCGTACCGGATATCGTACCAAGCAGATGCTGGTCGCGCCCATACTGGATGCGCATGGCGGGGAGCTGGTGGGTGTCATCCAGATTATCAACAATAAGGCGGGCGTTCCTTTTTCAACTTTATTTGAGGAAGGTGTGCTGGAACTGGCGCAGACGATGGCCGTGGCTTTGCGCCAGCGTCTGGAAAAGGCCACCGTTAAAACCAAGTATGACTATCTGGTTTCAGATGCGGTATTGTCCTCTGCTGAATTTGAACTGGCCGCACGAACTGCGCGGCGTAAAGGCATTGATATTGAAGAGGTGCTGCTCGACGAATTTCAGGTCAATGTCGCTGCACTAGGTAAGGCTTTGTCTGCCTTTTTCGGTGTGCCCTACGAGCCTTTCAAGGCCGATCGTATTAAACCCGCCGATCTGTTGCGGAATTTGAAGCGTGAATATGTCGAAAGCGGCCACTGGTTGCCTGTCGAGGAAACACAGGAAGGCGTGGTGATACTCACGACGGATCCTGAACGTATTCAGACCTCTCGCGTGGTGAATAATATCTTTCCGCGCAACCGACTGGCGTACAAAGTTTGTTCGCAACGGGAATTCAAACAAACGCTGGATGCATTTTATGGTCGCACAGGGGATACTCACAGCGGTACTCAGGCGGACGAATCATCCATGGATGACTTGTTGTCCAGCATGGGGGACGATGATGAAGAGGTCTCCGGTATCACTCAGGATGATGTCAACGCGGCAGCCGATAACGAGCTGGTTAAACTGGTCAATAAAATCATCGTGGACGCCTACCGGATGGGGGCGTCAGACATTCATGTCGAGCCTCAGCCTGGTAAAGCTAAAACACAAATCCGTCTGCGCAAGGATGGTTCGCTGCTCAACTATATTGAAGTACCTGCAACCTACCGCAATGCGCTGGTGACACGTATCAAGATCATGTGTGATCTGGATATATCAGAAAAACGCAGGCCGCAGGATGGCAAAATCAAGTTTAAAAAATTCGGGCCGCTGGATATCGAATTGCGTGTAGCAACCATCCCCTCACAGGGTGGCGTGGAAGATATCGTGATGCGTATACTCGCGTCCGGTGAGCCGTTGCCACTGGAAAAAATGGGCTTTTCCGTACGCAATAACGAGCTGATTCAAAGCACCATCAGCAAGCCGTACGGGCTGTTTTTTGTGTGCGGCCCGACAGGTTCCGGTAAAACGACCACGCTGCACTCCATCCTCAAATACATCAACAAGCCGGAAACTAAGATATGGACGGCTGAAGATCCGGTCGAAATCACGCAGAAAGGCTTGCGCCAGGTACAGATCAACAAGAAGGCAGGGCTGGATTTTCCAACCATCATGCGTGCTTTTTTGCGCGCAGATCCTGACGTGATCATGGTGGGTGAAATGCGCGACAAGGAAACGGTCTCGATCGGTATCGAAGCATCGTTAACCGGGCATCTGGTATTTGCCACCTTGCATACCAACAGCGCGCCGGAATCCATATTGCGACTGCTGGATATGGGTATGGACCCGTTCAACTTTTCAGATGCGCTGCTCGGTATATTGGCGCAGCGTCTGGCCAAACGCCTGTGCAGTGACTGTAAAAAGCCGCACATTGCGAGTGCTGAAGAAATACAGTTGCTGTTGACCGAATATAGTGAAGAGTTGAAAAGCACTGAATACTGGAAGAAGGATCCGGAAGCGGCGGCCGCCGAACTTCGTGCGCAGTGGGTGGCGTTGTTCGCAAACGAAAAGAAGCAGTTTACGCTGTATGAGCCTGTGGGTTGCGAAAAGTGCGCCGGTACCGGTTATCGCGGTCGCGTGGGCTTGCATGAATTGCTGATTGGCAGTGATGCCGTGAAAAAGGCCATACAGGAACACGCCCGCGTTGCCGAATTATTGGCGATCGCGCTGGAGGAGGGGATGCATACCTTGAAACAGGATGGTATGGAAAAGGTGCTGCAAGGCATCACCGATATGCATCAAATTCGCGCTGTTTGTATCAAATAATTTCAGAAAGTGTGAAGCAGGAAAAGCCCGTGGTGTTTGCCTGCCACAGTCAAATTTTGATTTTTTACTTCCCGTTTTCGACTGACTATTTATATTTATTATGACCGTTCACACCAATCTGATCGAACGACTGAAGGAACTCAATGAGATCGGAATCGCGCTGTCACAGCAGCACGACATCGACAGTCTGCTTGAACTCATTCTGGAAGCATCCAAGCGGATTACGAATGCCGATGCCGGTACCCTGTACCTGACCGATGCGGATCATAAAATACTGCGCTTTGAAATCGTGCGAACAGATTCATTGAATGTGAAGATGGGTGGTCGTTGCGGTGTGCCGATCGGGTATTATCCGGTGCAGTTGTACGATCAGAGCGGACAACCGAATCATTCAATGGTGGTGAGTCATACCGCGCTGAGCGGTGATACGGTAAACATTGCCGATGCCTATACTGCGCAAGGATACGATTTTTCCGGCACCAAAAATTTTGATATTAAGACGGGTTATCGTTCAAAGTCTTTCCTGACCGTACCGATGACTAATCATGAGCGTGAAGTGATCGGTGTGCTGCAACTGATCAATGCCAAGGATCGTGAAACAGGCGCGATCGTGTCCTTTTCTCCGGATGATCAGCAGCTTGTCGAGTCCCTCGCATCTCAGGCTGCGATTGCGCTGACGAACCGGCGCCTGATCAAGCAAATGGAGGAATTGTTCGAGGCATTCATTCAGCTCATCAATGACGCGATCGATGATAAATCACCCTATACCGGCGGGCATTGCGCCCGTGTGCCGGTGCTGACCATGATGCTGGCTGAAGCGATTACCCGGACACAACAGGGGCCGCTCAAAGGTTTTGTGATGACAGAGGAGGATCATTACGAATTAAAAATCGCAGGCTTGCTCCATGACTGCGGAAAAATTACAACGCCTGTGCATGTGGTGGATAAACCGACCAAATTACATACACTGTATGACCGTATCGGTCTGCTTGATACCCGTTTCGAAGTGTTAAAGCGTGATGCTGAAATCGAGATGCTGCGCACCCTCTCACGAGGAGACGACGATGAGGCGCATGCTGAATATAAGGCGCGGATACGACAACTGGAGGACGACCGCCTTTTTTTACATCAGTGCAACTTTGGTGTAGAGCGTATGCCGCTGGATTCGCAACAGCGCGTACTGCGCATCGCTGCCTATCAGTGGCGTGACGGTTCGGGCGAAATGAGCAATTTTCTGACTGAAAATGAAGTTGAAAATTTGAATATCCTCTTCGGGACACTTACCGGCGGCGAGCGTGACATCATCAATCGGCATATCGATGTCACGATCAAGATGCTCGAATCCCTGCCCTGGCCGAAACATCTTAAGAATGTGCCGGAATATGCGGGTGGGCACCACGAGCGTATGGACGGGCGCGGTTATCCGCGTGGTCTGGTGCGGGAACAGATGTCACTGCAAGCCAGAATTATGGGTATCGCCGATATTTTTGAGGCACTGACTGCCAAAGACCGGCCTTATAAGTCGGGCAAGACACTGGTTGAGTCGCTGACTATTCTGGGGAAGCTCAAGCTAAACGGGCATATTGATCCTGATATTTTTGATGTGTTCATCCGTGAGAAAGTGTATGTCGATTACGTGAAGCAGTTTCTTGTGCATGAGCAAATCGACGATGTCGACCTGAGTCTCATACCGGGAGTGAATCTTGATATCTTGTGACGAAATTGGTCACATGGGTGACGAAAATAGTCTTTCCCGGATTTATTTAAGTAGTCGTATTGTTGTGTTCGTCAGATTCTAAAACATCAGATGTATTTAAAATGCTGGTATATACAAAAGGTTATTTAATCTTCATCCCTTAATTATGCTCCCTGGCATGGCAATTGCGTGTGTACAGGCAACACCCCGTGTGTTAACCAGACAACCCGTCTGGATGGCGTCACAAATTTAATTTATAAACAGGAGCTACAAATGAAAAAAGTACAACAAGGTTTTACACTGATCGAACTGATGATCGTTGTGGCGATTATCGGTATTCTGGCTGCTGTCGCGATTCCTGCTTACAGCAACTACACCAAGAAGGCCAAGTTCGTCGAAGTAACACAGGCTACTCAGGCGATGAAGTCAGCTGTTGAGGCATGTCAGGCCGATACCGGTGATTTGACTGCCTGTGGCAACGGCAGCAACGGCGTTCCTGCCGCGATCGGTACGATCACTGGTGGCGTTACCACTGCCGGTGCCGTTACTACCCCTGTACTGGGCAAGTACGTTGGCGAAGTGGGTGTCGCAGTGACCGATTCAACTCATTCGGCTATTCTGGCTAAGGCAGTTGCTGCTAACGGTCTGAGCGGAGAAACCTATCAGCTGGATGGCGTGGTGAGTGCCAATGGTATTACATGGACAACAAAATCTACTTCGACTTGTCTGGCTGCCAATATCTGCAAGTAAGATTGTATTTGAGCCGCATGAAAGAAGCCCCGCAAGGGGCTTCTTTTTTTAGAGATACATGAAGGAAAAAATGCCGATTACAGAAGAATTGCCCGTGTTCAAAAAGAGGATTTATGTCCTGTTGCTGTGTGTTTTAGTTGCACTGATCTACGGACAATTTTTGTGGAATCCCATTGTATTTGACGATCTGCAGTTCTTTATGGAAGGCGGTGATACGCTTGACCATTACCTGAGCTTTTCGCCTTTTGAAGTGCGTTGGTTGCCTATGGCGAGTATTGCGTGGACATTGCACAGTATGGGTCGAGATGTAATCTGGTTCAGGCTGGAGAGTATGTTATTGCATGCGGCAACCGGTCTCGTGCTGTTTTTGTTTTTGCATCGCTTATTTGATCTTGTTTTGAAAAAAGACATGACAGAATCAAATATAGTACCCCATGCCTGGCTGGCATTTTTTGGCGCGTTGTTTTTTGTATGGCATCCTGTAGCGGTATACGGTGCCGCATACCTGATTGAGCGCTCAATAGTAATGGCAACGCTGTTTTCCGTGCTGACGCTATATGTTTACATGCGCGGATTGACCGAGGAGCGCACGGGCTGGCTGTGGGGCAGTGTTGTACTGTATTTTCTGGCCGTGTTTTCCAAAGAGCATGCGGTGATGTTGCCTGCCGTGATGATGGCGCTTACCTTGCTACTCGTCAAATCCCCACTTTTACTCTGGAAACGCTTGCTTGGTGTATACATAGCCTGTGCGCTGATTGCATTTTGGGTTGCGCTGCAAAAAGCGGGCTTGTTGGGTTCCGTATATGAAATTGCGGCGCCAGAGATGTTGGGTAGTAACATTGAACATGCATACCCATTGAGCGTCTTGACTCAATGTTTTTTGTTTTTTAAATACTGGTTTTTGTGGGCTGTTCCCAACCCCGCATGGATGTCAGTTGATATGAGAGAGCCGTTTGCCAGTAGTATATTTTCTTATTATCTGGCTGCGGCATTCGCTTACCTTTTATATGGAGTAATCGGATTTAAACTTTTGCTTAAACGCGCAGAGACAGGATTGCTGGGATTCGCCATGCTGTTCCCCTGGCTGTTGTTTGCGACCGAGTTTTCTACCGTGCGAATACAGGAGTCGTTTGTTCTGTATCGAGGTTATCTGTGGATGCCGGGAATTTTCGCCGCATTGCCATTTTTATTGAAAAATTTTAACCTGAAACGGACGTTTGTAATGCTGTTGCTGGTTGCAATTATGCTGGGTGCAATGGCGGTTAACCGGCTGACGATCTTTTCTGATTCGCTTCTGCTGTGGGATGATGCACTGATGCTGGTCAAAGATCAGCATGAGTTGCCAGGTGTCGATCGTATTTATTTCAACCGCGGGAAATACTTGACAGGCATCAAGCGTTTCAAGGAAGCGCTGGCGGATTATCAGATGGCGGTCACATTAAACCCGCAATTTTATTATTATCATTATGGTCTGGCTGCGGGCTATATGAATATGGCGCGATACCCTGAAGCGATAGCTGAATTCGATAAGGCGATCCAGATGGAGAGCAAATTTGTGCGGGCTTATTACGGTCGGGGATTGGCTAATATTGAAGTGGGCAATATTGCAGCAGGGATCGCGGATTTAGACAATAGTTGCAGGCTGGGATGGAAGTCAGGTTGTGCTAAAGTGCAGCAAATAAAGGAAGGAAAGTAGGGACATATGCGTGTGCTACTGGTAGAAGATGATCCGATACTGGCCGATGGCCTGATTCGTATTCTGCAAAAATCGAAGTATGTTGTGACGCATGAGCCTAATGGCCGCAGCGCCGATCGGTTGCTGGCTGTGCAGCAATATGAACTGGTGATTCTGGATATGGGGCTGCCCGATATGGACGGTGCAGAAATTTTGCGCCAGCTTCGGCGGCGCGGCAATCAGGTGCCGGTGCTGATTCTGACTGCGCGAGATAAGGTCGCCGACCGGGTGCAGGGGCTCGATTATGGCGCGGACGATTATATGGCTAAACCTTTCGACTTGCCGGAGCTCGAAGCCAGGGTGCGGGCGCTGTTGCGCCGGGGTCAGTCTGCCTGTAGCGCCATGCTGCAAATAGGAGAGCTGTGTCTGGATACGGCCGGTTCTCGTGCTACGCTCAACGGTGAACCGCTGGATTTATCAGCACGCGAATTGAGTGTCCTGGAAATTCTGATGTTGCGTGCCGGGCGGGTGGTCAGCAAGGAGTCGCTCAGCGAGCAGATGTCGAGTCTGGGTGAAGAGATGAGTGTCAACGCCATTGAAGTATATGTGCACCGCTTGCGTAAAAAAATTGAAGATGGACATGTCAGTATCCGAACGTTGCGTGGACTGGGATATTTGATGGAAAAACCATGATTTGGGGTTTTCGGCATTTTCATGCTGACAGTCTGAGACGAAATTTGCTGTGGTGGGTTTTGGGGCCGATGGTGATCGTGCTGCTGTTTAATATTGCCCTGATTTACAAGCTTGGACACCAGAGTGCCGATCGCAGAATTGATCGCTATCTGACCGATGCGAGTACGATTCTGCTGGATCAGCTGCGCACCCGTCAAGGGCAGGTCGAGTTCAATCTTCATAGCGGTGCATTGAGTATCCTGACGGCGGATAAAAATGATCAGGTGTATTACTCGCTTAGCGGGCAAGCGCAGGCGTTTCACTTCGGTTCATCCGGTTTGCCGCTGCCGTCAGTCAAACTGAGTGAAACGCCGGTGTATTATCTGGCCAATTATGCAGGGCATAGAATACGCATCCGGGCGGCCATCATGCCTGAAGTGGATGTTGAAAGCGGATATGTGGTGGTGCTGGTGGGAAAAACGCTGGTGTTGCATGAGGAACGAGCGCAGGAGTGGATGTGGCGTATTCTTCCTTCCATGATTTTTTCATTGTCGTTTGCAGGTTTCATGGTCTGGCTGGGAGTCAACAGGAGTTTGCGTCCCTTGTTGCAATTGCGCAATGAGGTGGTCAGCCGCTCCTCGCGGGATTTAAGTCCGTTGCAGGAAGAGCAGGTTGTGTCTGAGATACGACCGTTGATTCACAGTTTTAACGAGTTGATGGGGCGACTGGATGCGTCATTTATGTTGAAGCGGCGCTTCATTGCCGATGCCTCTCATCAGCTGCGAACCCCCCTCACGGGGCTTAAGGCGCAGGCCGAGCTGGCCTTGGCTCTGGAAGACCCCGAACAAATTCGCCATTCACTGCAACAGATTTGCAAAGCCGCGGATCACGCCACGCATCTGGTCAATCAGCTCCTGTTGCTGGCGCGTTCTGAACCCGGTGGACAGAAAAATTTGAGTGAACTGGATTTGCAAGGTGTAGCTAAAAATATTACTGAGTCCTGGGTTGTACAGGCGTTGCAGAAAAAAATTGATCTGGGGTTCGAATGCTGTGGCACTGAATGTTATCTGACAGGCAATGAGTTGCTGCTGGGTGAAATGCTGAATAATCTGATCGATAATGCGCTGCGCTATACGCCTTCGGGCGGCCACGTCACGGTCCGTATTCGCTGCATCACTGATGCGGTGATTCTGGAAGTTGAGGACAATGGACCTGGTGTGCCGGAAGCCGATCGCGAACGGGTATTTGAACGGTTTTACCGCGTACTGGGAAGCAATCAGGATGGATGCGGGCTTGGTCTGGCCATCGTGCAGGAAATCGCACATTACCACCATGCCTCAGTTTCTTTGTCATCAGGCGAGGCGGGCATTGGTACCCTGATAAGCATCGCTTTCCGGGCTACGAGGCATAGCTGGAAAAATTAGCTCAGAGTCTATTGCTCGGCGATAATACAACACCTGAACCAACTGGAGTTTTGCATGTGCGGCATTTGTGGTGAATTGCGCTTCGATAACTCTCCCGCCGACATGGACGCACTAAGGCGCATGACTGCACGGTTGGCACGGCGCGGCCCCGATCACGAGGGCTATTACAACGAGGGGGCGTTGGCATTTGGCCATCGCCGTTTGGCGATCATCGATCTTTCGTCCGACGCTGATCAGCCGATGATCGATGATGAATTGCAGCTTGCGCTGGTATTCAACGGCACGATATACAACTACAGGGAGTTGCGCGCCGAGCTGATCGACATGGGCTATACCTTTCGATCAACAGGCGACAGCGAAGTGATCTTGAAATCCTATCACGCATGGGGGGACCATTGCGCCGAACGATTTTACGGCATGTTTGCTTTTGCCATCTGGGATAAGCGCGCCGGATCGCTGTTTCTGGCGCGCGACCGGATGGGTATCAAACCGCTGTATCACACTTTCGATGGCGCGAGGTTACGCTTCGCATCCACGCTGCAAGCGCTGCTGGCAGGCGGCGGGGTGGATACGCGGCTCAATCCGGTTGCGCTTCATCAGCATTTTACCCTGCACGGTGTGGTGCCTGCCCCACTGACTATACTTCAAGGCATCAAAAAATTACCGCCGGCACATACGCTGCGCATCGCTTCATCCGGTGAACTGGCACAGCGATGTTACTGGCAGCTCGATGCAACGCGCCCCGCACAACCGCTCAGTGAGCAGGACTGGCTCAATGCAACCCGGGTGGTGCTGCGCCGTGCCGTGGAGCGGCATCGACTGGCGTCAGATGTACCCGTGGGCGTTTTATTGTCCGGCGGACTGGATTCGAGCCTGCTGGTGGGCTTACTTGCTGAGCATACGGAAAAGCTGAATACCTTCTCGATCGGTTTTGAATCTGTGGAGGGTGAGGAGGCGGATGAGTTCGAATATTCGGATCTGGTGGCCAATCACTTTAACACCCGCCATCACAAATATGCGGTGCCTAACGGAGAGGTGTTAAAACGATTGCCTGAAGCCATACGCGAAATGTCAGAACCGATGGCAAGTTACGATGCGACTGCGTTTTATCTGCTGGGCGAAAAGGTTTCGGAAGAATTAAAAGTGGTGCTGGCAGGGCAGGGTGCGGATGAGGTGTTTGGCGGCTACTTCTGGTATCCGCGTATGGATAGCACGGTGGGGGCGCCGCTTGAGCGTTTCTCGCAGCATTATTTCGACCGTGATCATGCTGAATATCTGGAAATGATGAGCGATGAATATACGGTAACTGATGTGACTTCCGAGTGGGTTACGCTGCAACTGGATCAGCCTGGTGCGGATGAGTTTCTGGATCAGGTGCTGCGGATGGATGTCACGCGCCTTATGGTGGATGATCCGGTGAAGCGGGTGGACAACATGACAATGGCCTGGGGGCTGGAAGCGCGCGTGCCGTTTTTGGATCACGAACTGGTGGAGCTGGCGGCGAAAATGCCGCCCTCGCTGAAGTTGAAGGAGGGCGGTAAGTTTCCACTTAAAGCAGTGGCGCGAGGGCTGATTCCGGATGCCGTGATCGATCGCGCCAAGGGATATTTTCCGGTCCCTGCATTGAAATATCTGCGCGGCGATTTTTTGGAGCGGATACGCAGCATTCTGAATTCAGAGGCATGCATTCAGCGCGGCCTGTACCGGCGCAGTTATGTGGAAAAACTGCTCGCCGATCCTGATGCGTACTTGACGCGCATTCAGGGCAGCAAACTGTGGCATCTGGCGCTGCTCGAATGGTGGCTGCAGATCAATGTGGATCCTTGCCTCCAGTAGCTGCGGTTAGCCTCCATAAGGATGTGAGCTCTGCTGCTCTTGCCGCGTGCAACGGATCGGTGGTATCGAAGACTTTTGCATGATGCGGTTTGACATCTGTTTTTCCCGCAACTGTTAAGCCTGCCGCCTCTATCATGGCAAGTAATTGTTCACGCGTGCGCAGTCCCAGATGCTCGGCAAGATCGGATAGTATCAGCCAGCCTTCACCGCCTGTTGTAAGGTGTGCTGCCAGTCCATCCAGAAACCCCTTCAGCATGCGGCTGTCCGGATCGTAGACCGCGTATTCAAGCGGGGAGCTGGGTCTGGCCGGCACCCAGGGCGGGTTGCACACGATCAGCGCGGCCTGACCTTGCGGAAATAAGTCGGCCTGGACGATTTCGATTTGCGCAGATAATTTCAATCTGTCGATATTTTCGCGTGCACAGGTCAGCGCACGGCTATCCTGATCGGTCGCGATAATCTGCTTGATTCCGCGTCCGGCCAGCACGGCGGCCAGTACGCCCGTTCCTGTACCAATGTCAAAAGCAACCGAATCAGTCAAGCATCGTTCAGGCAAAGGGGTTTCATTGACTAAGGCGACATATTCGCCGCGTACCGGTGCAAACACGCCGTAATGCGGATGGATAGGCGCATTCAAAGCGGGGATTTGCACACCATTCTTGCGCCACTCGTGCGCACCGATGATGCCCAGCAGGCCGCGCAGCGAGGCGATATAGCCTTCGGTGACGGTGCCCAGCGCTTCGCTGCATGCAGTTCGTGTATCGGGTGCGCGGCGCAAGGGGATGCTGTGGTCGCTGTTAAACGGCAGCAGCAACATGTTCAGGGTGCGTGATCGTTGCGACTGCGCCTGCCGGTGCAGGTGAAAGGCGGTTGCAGCGTCAGCCGGCGGCGTTTTTTGTTTGCGCGGTTTTTCATCCGCACGCCGCGCCATGGCTTGCAGCAACTGACGCGCGTTCTGATAGTCCCCGCGCCAGAGCAGCCCGGTGCCTTCGCAGGCCAGCCGGTAGGCGACATCTGCTGTCATTCTGTCATCTGCAATGACCACGCGCCTGGGTGCCGGCGAGCCTGATTCGGCGTGCCAGCGGGCTGACTGATCCGCATCGGCTTCACGCCAGGTAATCATGGGGGTATCAGTCATTTACCGGCCTTCTTCTCTTTTGATCTGCTGATAACGCAGTTTGGCTTCGTGATCGTCGCGCGCGGTCGTGATTTCACGCATCACGGCGTTGACATCGGCGTTGATTAAACTTTCCTGAAAGTTGCCGGTTAACGGTGTATCTGGCAGCAATTCGCCCAGCTGATAAATCGCCCAGATTTCTTTTGCATATTGGGTATGTTGCAGCTCAGGCGCGAATTGAGCAAAGTAATTCGCCAGATTTTCGACATCCCGAGCCAGCATGCGGCAGGCGTTGTTGTTCGCAGCCGCATCGACGGCCTGCGGCAAGTCTATGATGACCGGGCCATGCGCGTCGACCAGAATGTTGAACTCGGATAAATCGCCGTGGATAATGCCCGCGCACAGCATCAGGACGACCTGACGGATCAGCATCGCGTGAAATTCGAGCGCCTGTTCACGGGTCAGTTCCAGATCGTTCAGGCGGGGCGCGGGCATGCCGTCTTCGTCGGCCACCAGCTCCATCAGCAGTACGCCCTCGTAAAATCCAAATGGCAGGGGGACGCGCACACCAGCGGCCGCGAGTTTGTACAAGGCATCGACTTCGGTTCTTTGCCAGGCCGCTTCCTGCTCCTTACGTCCATAGCGCGTGCCTTTTTCCATGGCGCGCTGTGCGCGGCTGTTTTTAACCTTGCGCCCTTCCGTGTAATGAACGGCCTGATGAAAGCCGCGCTGATTGGCTTCCTTGTATACCTTGGCGCAACGGATCTCATCGCCGCACTGGACAACATACACGGTCGCTTCCTTGCCGCTCATCAGCTGTCGCAGTACCTGATCGACCAGACCATCCTCAATGAGGGGTTCTATCCTTTTCGGTGTCTTCATCGGCGTGTTTTATTCATCGCTGTCAGGTTCGCCGCGCAGCGAGTGTATGCGCGGCCTGACTGGATTGTCGAGCGCATATTGGATCATGTCGGCGCGTGATGCGGGGGACTCCAGACTGATACGCCCGAGTTTTCCTGCACGGTATTCGGTCAGCAGGATCATCGCGGCTTTTTCAAGGTCCAGTTGGGCGCCGCGCCCTTTTAGCAGGCAGCCGCGCTTTTTAGCTACGGCCTCGATCACGCTGACTCCATCCATGCCGTCAGTATTGAAACCGAATCGTTCAGACAGCCGTTCCGGATAACGTGCCAGCAGATTGTCGGCCAGATGTTCGGCGATCTCCTCGTCAATCACCGCATTGCGTCCGATCGCGTGAATCGCTGCGAGTATGAAGCCGTCCGATTCATACTCGATTTTCGGCCACATCAGACCGGGTGAGTCGGTCAGGGTCATGTGATCGTTGATTTTGTGGCACTGCTGTGATTTGGTCACGGCAGGTTCGTCGCCGACCGCCGCGATGCGGCGCCCCAGCAGCATATTCATCAGTGTGGATTTGCCGACATTGGGGATGCCCATGATCATCAGTCGCAGCGGCTTATGGGGGCTGTCGCGATGGGGTGCCAGCGGGTGGCAGAGTTTAGGCACTTTGGCCGCATCGCTTGCGCTTTTACAGCTGAGGGCGACGGCTTTGACGCCTGCTTGCTTGTTGTAAAAATCGAGCCACTGCTGGGTGATGAGCGGATCGGCAAGATCGATTTTATTGAGTATTTTCAGGCAGGGTCGCTGGCGGTGTTCGCGCAGTTCCCTGATCATCGGGTTGCAACTGGCCTCAGGTGCGCGCGCATCCAGGACTTCGATGATGACATCCGTAAACTCCATCGTTTCGGACGCTTTTCGGCGCGCCGAGGTCATGTGACCTGGAAACCATTGTATGGCCATATGATTCTCTATCTTTGTGTAATAAACGGCGCTTTGAGCAGTGCCAGTTGCGCATCATCCAGATAACACCATTGTCCCGGCGTCAGGTTCAGATTGTCCAGTTTAAGGTTGCCGATCTGTGAACGATGAAGTGCCGCGCAGTGATTGCCAGCCGCCGCCAGCATGCGTTTAACCTGGTGATATTTTCCCTGCTCGAGCACGATCTCAAGCTTGTTTGTATCGATCATCCGGCAGGTTTCGGCCGCCAGCGGGGCGGGTTCATCGTGCAATTTAACACCGGTTAACAACAGTTCGATTAATGCCGGCGTGACCGGATCGTGAGTCGTTGCCACATACACTTTAGGGACGTGATGTTTGGGGGAGGACTGGGTGTGAATGAACGCGCCGTCATCTGACATCAGTAAAAGGCCTGTGGTGTCGTGATCAAGCCTGCCGACAGGCTGCACGTCGCGCCGCGTGAACGGGTCAGGCAGGATGGACAGCACGCCGGGATGATGGCTGGGTTTGCGGGAACACTCGAAATTAGCGGGCTTATGCAGCGCAATATAAACCTGCGCGCGAAATGTCCAGGGCTCATCGTCGACGGTGAATTCGAGCCCGTCGGTTTCAACCGGCATGTTCACGTCGTTGAACATGTTGCCATTGATACCGATCCGGTCTGCGACAATCAATTGACGGCACAATTTGCGTGTGCCAAATCCCTGCGTATGCAGGATGCGATCCAGGGTTAATTTACTCATGCGACGATTTTAACAGAATCAAGAGCTTGACGCCCTGTTCGCTATGGACTGTCACTCGGGTGACGAAAATTCACCTGCCGCCGGGTGAGCATGGCAAGTTTTCAGGGGGTGCATCGTGTTAACGATGAAAAGCGGCTACGCCGTTGACATTGACAGCGCCGTTGCTCAGTCCATAGGCCATGCCTGCGCCGATGCCGCCGGCCCCCACAAAGACGCCGCCGATATTGCCTGAAATCGCTGCCGCCGTCCCGCAGCTGGCAGCGCAGGTGACGTTCAGCAATCCCAGATTGGCGCCCCCGTTGGGTGAGTTCGCTGTCGAAGCGTTAAAGAAATTTTTCTGCTCTATGGGGATATTGTTTGCAGTCGCCAGCAGATTGCCGGCATTTGGCGTTGTGATATTCAGGCCGAAATTGACCGTTTGCGCCGTGAAATTGGCAGTCAGCGTTGCGCTGTTGAGCGTTCCTGTTCCGCCCAGCGAATCGGTGGGCGCGGTCCCGCCGGCCAGAACATAATTATATGTTCCTGATATCGGCAGATCCACCGGCGCGGTCATGGTCGGGCCGACCATCCAGTGCGCACTGTTCGCATTGGTCAGATTCGTTGCAGTATTGCCAGCCAGATTCGTCACGGTCAATGCGCCGCCCTGCCAGCGGCCCCAGCTGATGCCGGAAACGGGGTCGGTGCCCAGACCGGCTGCTGTTGCCGTGCCGATATTGATGGCGTTGGCGCCGCCCGAATTGGAGAAATTCTTGTTGGCGTTAAACTGAGTTACGTTGCCGGCGGCATCAAAGAGTACGCTGGCGGCATTGTTATAGCTGCCGGTCGTGACAGGCACGACTTGTCCGGCATTCACCTGGGGGGCGGGTATCGTATCGACGGATGACAGTGCCGCAATCCGGTAAGGCGTGGCGGTATTGGCTGGCGTACCGGTAAAGGCGGCGACGCCGGCCAGCTGATTTGCCGAACTGGTGATGACATACGATATGATTGCCCCGTTCAGTGCATTGCCGGTTAATTGTCCGACGACATCGCCGTTGGTAGCACCTCCCGTGACGGTCAAAGGTGCCCAGTTGGTATTGACTGCGGTCGATGCGCGAAATCCTACTTTGGCGCTGTTCCAGTAAAGTCCTTCCAGCGGCGCCGCAGTCGCACCCGCGCCCCAGGCCGCGCCCCCGACCGTCCATCTCAGGTTAAACGCCACCAGTTGCTGGGTAAAATTAACTGTGAGCGCAGCTGAGTCAAGCGTGCTGATTGTGCCGGCAAGGGAGGACGTGGGGGTCGTGCCTCCTGCATAGGTGTATGTCGCCGTGCCCAGCAGCGCTTCGGGTAAATAGACCGGACTCACCGCCGGGCCGGTAATCCAGTGAGAAAATACAGCGCCGGTTGAAGGGTAGGTTCCCGCCGTGCAGCAGCTGGTGCTGCCGGTCACAATTTTCTGTGAACTGGTGCTGTCATACCGCCCGAATTGAATACCGTTGGCCAGTGTTGTCGTCGCCTGTCCGACACTGGTTGTGCCATTTAACTGATAGCTCACTGAACTGGTGCTGTTCTTTCCTGCATAGCGATCGATGACAGATGGATTGGGCAGGGCGATATTGACATCAGCAGGTTTTGCAATCAGGGTGCCGATTTCAGTGAACGCTTGCGCACTGTTCGATCCGCTGGTCGCAAATGCAACGGCCAGATCAGATTGCACGTAGGGCGATGTACTCAAGGCGATCGGCGCGGTTGTGCCGTTTGCCGCTGTGACGGTCTGGTTGTTCAGATTGACGGTTTGTCCTGATGCCTGCACGACAACCGGTGAGGCAGGGGGCGCGACAGGCGGAGTGTCGATATTCGGAGTATCCGTTACTGACGTGTTTGGATCCGTTGCTGAATTTTCGCGTTCAGGCGGTAGCTCAGAAGCCGTTTCATCGTTAGCGTCACTTTTTTGATTGCCAGATGTGGTGCCGGATTTTTCCCTCTCGTTATTTCCCCCCGTCTTATCCGGCGCGGATTCGTGCGGTACGGCGATCGAAAATAGCGCCGGATTGATCGGCAGCAGATTGGGTAATTCGTCAGGCGCGCCGGCAAACCCCATCTGGTTAGGCAGTACATTGACGGTTCCTTTGTCTGTGGTGAGACTGGTCTCCCCCACATTGACTCTGTTGTAGGTGCCGCCCGGTGTGAAATTTGCCAGCTCGCTGCCTGCTGTCACCTGAACGGTTTCGTGATCGGTGCCGCGTATTCCGATGGTCGCGGTCGGTGTAGTGATGCGGTAGCTGGATTTATGGGTATGGCCGATAGCCCCTGTAATAGCTCGAAATCCTCCTTTAATCAGCGAGAAAAAACTGCGTTCACTGCCATCTTCTGTTCCGTTGTAATGGAAACGCTCGAATTTGAGGCGGGTGTCAGGCCGTATGGCAATTATGCCGCCGTCCTGCATTTTGATTTGAGCAGAGGCATTTTTTGCTGAACTTAACACATCGCCTTCATTGATGGCCTCGCCCTTTAAAATATCGTGTGATTGTCCGGAGGCATTCGTCAGGCTGACTGCGCCATTCACAAATTGAACATGCCCGGCTGTATCGGCCCAGACCGCGCCGCTGCATAAGAGCAATGCGGCGGTTATTAATCGAATCTTGCAAGAGTAAAGCATGACATCTCCGTTATTTGAAGTCGCGGCGCAGCGTCAGGGAAACATCGGTGCGGTCATAGCTATAGATCGCCAGATTCGACTGTTTCTTGTACACCGCCACTTGTGGCTTGACTGACCACAGTTTATCCAGATGCCAGATAGCTCCGGCAGTCAGGTCGTACTGATATTCGTTGCGTTGCCCGTTATTGACGATAAAGCCATTCGGCCTGGAAAAGATGGCATGTTGCCAGCCCAGACTGGCATATCCATCCACTTGCTCTGAAATATTTGCCTGAATGCCTGTGCGTATACCGTCAAAACGTTTTTGCCCGTCGGGTGGCTGAATGGCCGGAGCCTTGTCGAGTTCTTTGCCGGTATAGATGCTTGCAAATATCAGCTGACTGCCGCCTGAAACCGCGTGCAGCCAGCCTGCCCCTGCAATGATCAGATCGGTATTGCCGGTGATGCGTGCATCTGTACCCGGTGCGGTGGAGGGTGAGCCTGCCGCACGATTTTGATCATACTGCGCAAACGTACTGATCTGAGTTGACGGGCTGACGGTGTACTGCCACTGGGCATTAACGCCGGTCGTGTCGCGGCGCATGGAATTGGCCAGATAGGTTTGCCCGCCTGTCAGCGACAGTTTCAATACATGCTTGCCTTGGGTTCGCATCGCACCGACCCTGACATCCGTGCCGGATGAATCAAAGGGGGTCTGAACCAGATTGCCATGTTGCCGCCCATCTAAGCCTGCGTAAATTTGCCAGTCTGCATTCAGGCTGTGGCTGATTTCAGCGCCTGCATTCATGCCGTAATAGCTGTCTGCACGCTGTGAGGGCAGAATTTGCGGATTGAGATTGCCTGTCATGCCTGTGATCAGGGCGGCCAGTCCGGGCGAGAGACTGGCAACCGAGATTGAAGCGCCTGTTCCGGTATTGACATTGCTGTCCCGCCCCAGCACGCCCTCTGCGTAGCCTGTGATACGCGTCAACGCTGAGCTTTCCGTATTCTTGATTGCATCCAGATATTTTTGTATGGTCTCTTTTGCGCCTGACGGTGGATTTTGACGCATTACGATGTCAAACTCCTGCTTTGCGCGAGTGAAATCACCTAGCTGATAATAGGCACGCGCCATATCCAGTCGGGCACCGGCAAAATTAGGGTCTACCGTCAGCACCCGTTCGAAAGCGAGTGTGGCTTTATCCGGTTTGCCGCTATCGAGCGCTGCAATGCCGAGCAGGTAGTCGAAGCGTACATCGCCAGCGAGATCGAATTCCCGGGGTGCCAGCAGAGCATAAGCCTTTTCAGGCTGGCCGTTTTTGATCAGGCCGTCGGCATCGCGCAGCATTGTTTCGCGGGAACTTGATGGCTGACTAAGCGCAGTCAGCTTGTTTTGGGTCGGTGCAGCCGTCGATGGCGTTTGAATTGTTACTGTCTGAATTTCCTCAGCACAGACGCAGTTGATGACCAGCATCAGCGCCGCGACTGCCCGGCTTGGGGAGTGCAATCGTTTCAAAGTGTTCCTCCTGGCGTTCCCGGTGTATTCCGGCTGTGATTATTCAGACCTGCTGCCTGCTGAATATCACTTTTTTCCGCTTATTTAGTATTAAATACAAAAACACCATCCCAGTTTTCTGCCGGCGGATTCTTGCGAAAGTACGCAATGCGCTCGGCATAGATTTGATACAGGCTGGTATCCGGTGACAATTTTTGCAAATTCAATAAGTGTGATTCGGCCTGATCCCAGTTCTGTTTCAGATAGCATCGCCGCATTTCATCGAATGTACGGATTTCGTCGAGCACTGCCTGACTGACTTCTGTTGTCAATCCGATCGGCTCGAAAATCGCCACAGGCACATCTTTACCCTTTACGCGCACGCGGTCAAGCTCCCGATAAGTAAAGTTGTCAACGGCATGTCGGGTGTGCTCGCCCACGATGATATTGACCCCATATTGCCGGGTGAGTCCTTCCAGTCGGGAGGCCAGATTGACCTCGTCTCCCATCACGGTATAAGCGACGCGGACTTCGGATCCCATATTGCCGACGCTGACCCGTCCCGTATTGATACCGATGCCGATGTGGATTTCCGGCCAGCCGCACTCTTTGAAATGCCCCTGCAGCGATGCCAGCGTGGACTGCATCTCAATGGCGGCCAGCAGAGCATTTTGCGCATGATTCCCGTCTGGCAGGGGCGCGCCCCAGAATGCCATAATGCAATCGCCCATATATTTATCGATGGTACCGTGATGCCTGTAGATAACGCGCGACAGAGGAGTCAAAAATTCATTCATCAGCAGCGTCAGTTCTTTAGATTCCAGACTTTCAGAGATAGAAGTGAACCCGCATACATCGGCAAATAATATGGTCATTTCACGGCTTTCGCCCTCCATCGAGATGCTCTCGGGGTGCTGACTCATCTCGACAACCACTTCACTGGGGACATATTGCCCGAACAGTCCGGTAATCTGACGCTTTGAACGTGATTCGATGAAATAGCCGTAGGACATGTCCAGTGCAAACAGCAGCGTAATCATGATCAGGCTGTTCGATACGGGCAGCAATAAATTACCGTATTGCCATGCAATGAAATTCATGCTCAGTGTGAGGGTAAACACCAGGGCGGAAATCATCATCGCTTTGGCCGGCGTCAGTTGCGGCAGTAAAAAACTCAATATAATGCCGGTCAATAGCAACCACGCAACTTCAACGTCGGTCATGTAGGGAGGGCGTTGTTTCAGGTTCTGATCGAGAATGCCGGCGATCATGTTGGCGTGAATCTCAACACCTGGAAAGGTTTCCTGAACAGGCGCAATACGATTGTCAAGTAATCCGATCGCACTCGTGCCAACCAGTACCATTTTATCTCTCAGTTGTTCGGACTGGATGCGGTCATGCAGCACATCGGTCGCGGAAATATAGCGGAAGCTTCCTTTTTTTCCTCGGTAGGGGACAAAGGCTGCGGCCTCGCTATCGACCGGAATTTTTAAACTGGCCCCGTCCGCGTTCAGTTCCAGCCACTCAAGTTCAGTATTGTGGCCTTCTTCGAAGCCGGGAAAGACAGCCGAATGTTCCTGCAGAGCGCGCACCATCGCGATTGAGAGCGACTCATAGTAAGCGCCGTTAAATTCGACCAGCATCGGGATGCGTCTGACGATGCCGTCCGCATCGACCATCGGGTTGAAGTGTCCGGCGCGGGTGGCTGCGTGCTGTAATTGGGGCAGATTGGCGCCATAACTGTTCCATGAGGTAAATGCGACAGGATGGTCTTTGAATATATCTGGCGGGAACGTCGGTTCAGGGAGGGTGCCTGTGTGGTTCTGAACTTTCTGGTTGGCCATGAAGTAACCGAGTACGACCTTGCGATTTTTTATTTTATTCGCAAATAATTCATCGTATTCGAGTGAGGGCTGAATGTTAGCCAGAACAGTCTGAAAATCCCGGTCGTTTTTTAGCTGGTTCTGCCCGAGTTGCTGTAATACGCCAAGTCCAGAGCTGCGGTCATGTTCAGCAAAAACCACATCGAATCCGACAACTTTAATGCCATAGGTGTCGAATAATTTATCCAGCAACAAGGCAAGCCGGTCACGGCCCCAAGGCCAGCGACCTTCTTCCGACAGGCTCTTCTCATCGATATCAAGTATGACGATGCGTTCATCAACGGTGCGCGGCATGGTGAGTTTGAGGCGGTAGTCATACAAGGTCGCAGACAGTTTATCAACCAGTGGCGTAATAAACGGGGTTCGATAGAGCTGGGCAGCATTGGCGAAAAATACCAGTACTATAGCCAGTCCAATGCTAATGAGAATTGCATTCTTTTTCACACCACCTCCGTCATTCGATCGGTGAGCAGATCAGGCCACCTCGCCCGGAAAATCTGCCTGTCGCTGTACGGCGACTTTGCCGTCAGTTATTGCTGAAATTCGCCATCCATATACAGCCACTGTCCATTTGCCAGAACAAACTGGCTTATTTCGTGCAAACGATGCGCACGCCCACCAAGTTTGTAGCGGGCAACAAATTCTACGGTTGCATGTGCATCATCTGAGATACTGTATTTCTTTATTTCAAGCCCGAGCCACTTCGATGGGTCGCGCTGAAGATCGAGTGCTGCAGGTCGGGTATCCGGATGCCAGGTAGCAAGCAGGTATTGTTCATTCTTTAGCACGTAGGCGCTGTAACGGGAGCGCATCAGCCGTTCGGCATCCGGTGCCGTCGTGCCGTTGTGATAAATTCCGCAACAGCGTGCGTAATCTGTCCCGCCGCACGGGCAGGGTGTTAGTTTTGTTGCCATGTTTGAGTTGCCGTCAGGCTGCCATGCCATATCACCGGTTCGATTTCGACCACGCCGTCCGCACTTGTGATCATCATTTGTCCTTCCTGAATCGTGCATTGCAACTGCATGGTGCGATTGACCAGTTTTGCAAGAGCCTGCGTGGTCTCGGTCGGTAGTCTCAATACGGTCAGATTGTTCAGGCGCGTGAATTTGTTTCGATTTTCATTCCACCAGATGTCAGCAGCGCGCCCGTAGCTGATAATCACGACCTTGTCGGCGCGTCCGCAGGCACGGCGAATGACGCGTTCATCGGGCAGGCCAACTGCGATCCAGCGTTCAATAGCCCCGGTTAAATCTTTGTGCCACAGGTCAGGTTCGTCCTCACCGCTGATTCCCTGTCCGAATGTCAGCGCTTCATCTGCAAACAAGGCGAACGCGTACAGGCGAACCATCATGCGCTCTTCCGTCTCGGACGGGTGTTGTGCAAGGGTCAGCGCGTGATCGGCATAGTAATAACGATCCATGTCAGCGATCTGCAGGGCGGCTTTGAAAACAGTTGCTTTGATGGCCATGTGGGTAGCGGATAGTTTGATAGACCGGTATTCTAACAGGGGGATGCCCGTTGGATGGCATTGCAACGCTGTTCCGACTATAATTCACCCTCTTTAGGTCTATCACACTACTACGATGCAGCTGTTTGCCTTTGGCCTTAATCATCAGACTGCGCCACTTGCCGTGCGCGAGCAAGTCGCGTTCAATGTGGACGGAATCGAAAATGCGCTGCGCGATATGGTGGAAAACGGTGCCGCCAAGGAAGCGACCATTTTGTCCACCTGTAACCGCATGGAATTATATTGCAACGCGGCTCAGCCTGATCATGCCATAGACTGGCTGGCGCAATACCATCACCTGCCGCGCAAAGAGCTGGAGCCTTACCTGTATTCTCTGCCGCGCGAGGAGGCCGTCAAACATTCGTTCCGCGTGGCCAGTGGTCTGGATTCGATGGTGCTGGGTGAGCCGCAAATACTGGGGCAGATGAAGCAGGCAGTGCGTCAGGCAGAACAGGCAGGTACGATGGGTATCCTGCTGCACAAGCTGTTTCAAAATACCTTCTCGGTTGCCAAGCAGGTGCGGACCGATACCGAAATCGGTGCGAATCTGGTTTCAATGGCGGCCGCGGCCGTGCGACTGGCCGAGCGTATTTACCCGAGTATCGCCGAGCAGAATGTATTGTTTATCGGCGCAGGCGAGATGATCGAGCTCAATGCAGTGTATTTTGCTGCGCGTAACCCCAAGCGCATCACGGTTGCCAATCGCACGCTGGAGCGCGCGCAGACGCTGGCCCGGCAATTTAACGGTCATGCGATCACCTTGTCGGATTTGTCCGAACAACTGGCGCAAAACGATATTATCGTCACCTGTACCGCGAGTCAGCTGCCTATTCTGGGAAAAGGGATGGTTGAGCGTGCGTTAAAAGCACGTCGTCACAAGCCGCTGTTTATCGTCGATCTGGCTGTGCCGCGCGATGTGGAATCTGAAGTTGCAGACCTCAACGATGTGTTCCTGTATACCGTGGATGATATCGCCGAGGTGGTCAAGGACGGTCTCGAAGCACGTCAGGGTGCCGTCAAGGAAGCGGAAGTGATCATCGAGTCCGGCGTGTCTGACTTCATGCACTGGCTGGAATCGAGAAATGTGGTGCCGACGATCCGCGCGCTGCGCGATCAGGCTGAGCAAAGCCGCCGCCAGGAAGTTGAAAAAGCGCTGCGCCTGCTGGCTAAAGGCGAAAGTCCGGACAAGGTGCTCGACGCGATGAGCCGTGGCCTGACCAATAAATTTCTGCATGCGCCGACTCATGCACTCAATGGCGCGCACGGTAACGATCGCGACAATTTCCTCGAGGTTGTCCGTCGCCTGCATCAATTGCATCCTGAAGACTAAATGAAACCAAATATAGCTACAAAACTTGCGCAACTGAGCGAACGCCTGCTTGAAGTCAATCAGTTGCTGAGCACTGAAGAGGCCACGCGCGACATGGATACGTATCGCAAATTGAACCGCGAACGTGCTGAACTCGAACCCGTCGTGGAACTATTTCACGCCTATCAGTCCTGTGAAGGTGATATTGCCGCTGCGCAGGAAATGGCAGAAGACCCGGATATGCGCGAATTTGCCGACGCAGAGATCAAAGAGGGTCAAGCCCGGCTTGAAAAACTCGACGCTGAGTTGCAAACGCAGTTGCTGCCTAAAGATCCCAATGACGAGCGCAGCGTGTTTCTTGAAGTTCGCGCAGGCACCGGTGGAGATGAAGCCGCGCTGTTTGCGGGCGATCTGTTCCGCATGTATTCGCGCTTTGCCGAGCGTCGCCGCTGGCAGGTAGAGGTGATATCGGAGAGTTCGGGTGAAATGGGCGGTTACAAGGAAATCATCGCCCGTATCGTGGGGCAGGGCGCGTATTCGGTACTGAAGTTTGAATCCGGTGCACACCGAGTGCAACGCGTACCCGCGACAGAAACACAAGGGCGCGTGCACACGTCGGCCTGTACGGTCGCGATCATGCCGGAAGTCGATGAGGTTGATGACGTGGTGCTCAATAATGCGGATTTGCGCATCGATACCTTTCGCGCGTCAGGCGCCGGCGGTCAGCACATCAATAAAACCGATTCGGCCGTGCGTATCACGCATATTCCGACCGGGGTGGTGGTTGAATGTCAGGACGGCCGATCACAGCATCAGAACAAGGCGCAGGCGATGCGCGTGTTGTGTGCCCGTATCAAGGATGCGCAGGTGCGCGCACAGAATGCCGAGACGGCCGCGACCCGCAAGAGTCTGGTGGGGAGCGGTGACCGTTCAGAGCGTATCCGCACATATAATTATCCTCAGGGGCGGGTGACTGATCACCGCATCAATCTGACGCTGTACAAGATGGATGCGATTATGGACGGTGATATCAGTGAACTGACCGGCGCCCTGATGGCAGAACATCAGGCTGAACAGCTCGCCGCCATGGCGGAAGATGTCAACTTCTGAGTTTGTCACAGCCTGTGTACTGGGCGAATTACTGAATACGGACAGCCGGCAATTGCAAGCTGCACTGCAGCTGGATATCAGCTCAGCGCGCATCGAGGTGCAATGCCTGTTGCAGGCGGTGTTATCGGTTAATCGAGCCTGGTTACTCACCCATCCCGAACGCGTACTCAGTCCCGATGAAATGGCACGTTACTGCGAATTATTCGGGCGCAGGCTAAACAGTGAGCCGGTCGCCTATCTGCTGGGGACGCGTGAATTTTACGGCATGGAATTCAAGGTTACGCCCGCTACGCTGATTCCCCGCCCTGATACCGAGTTGCTGGTTGAACAGGCATTGCAGCGCATTCCGGAATGTGGCCGCTGTCGCGTGCTGGATATGGGAACGGGGAGTGGTGCCATTGCGCTGGCGATTGCCCGTGCAAGACCCGAGGCGGAGATTGTCGCGGTGGATGCATCGGCGGCCGCACTGACCGTGGCGAGTGAGAATGTACAGAGGCTCAATCTCAGTAACGTGCGACTGCTGCATAGCGACTGGTTTTCGCAGTTGCAAGGCGAGTGCTTTGATTTAATCGTCTCCAACCCCCCGTATATCGAAGCTGATGATGTGCATCTGTCGCAAGGCGATGTCAGATTTGAACCCATCAGCGCTTTAGCGTCAGGCGCAGACGGTCTGGATGACATTCGGCGCATTATCTTTGCGGCGCATCAACATCTTGAGGCGGGCGGATGGCTGATGTTCGAACATGGCTATGATCAGAGTGAACGTGTACGGCGCTTGCTGCAACAAGCCGGTTTTAACGATATAACATCCTCGCGTGATTTATCCGGGATCGAGCGCGTAACCCTCGGGCATACTTGACGATTGCGTGCTTGTTCTGGGATAATTCCTGACTATTAAATTAAGGTAATAATCATGACTACAGATATTCAGCAGTTGATCAATACACAAGTGCATTCAAATCCGGTTGTCATCTACATCAAGGGCACGGCTAAATTTCCGCAATGCGGATTTTCAGGCAAAGTGGTGCAGATATTGAATATTCTGGGCGTTAAAGATTTTCTGGCAGTTAACGTGTTTGAAAATCCGTTGATGGTGCCCGGACTGGTTGAATATGCGAGCTGGCCAACCTTGCCGCAGTGTTATATCAGAGGCGAATTTGTCGGCGGATGCGACATCATGGTTGAGATGTACCAAAGCGGTGAGCTCAAACAGCTGCTGGGCGAGTTGGCAACTGCATAACTCGAATTGACTAGACAATCAGATATATATGAATAAAATGGGCGTGCGGATATAGTCGCACCGGGTGCAGAAATCGCAACTGGAAACAGTTCGGCTTCTCAAACTCTCCTCCTTTGGGGCGATCATCAGATCGCCCGTTTTTTTTGGCAAGTTACAGGCTGGAGGCTGATGTGGCGAGTTTTTTTCGCGCACGAATAATTGCCGCTTTAACCTGATTTGGCGCTGTTCCGCCGATATGATTACGGCTGGCAAGCGATCCTTCCAGCGACAGTACCTGGTAGATATCGTCTTCGATCAGTGCAGAGAAATTCTTCAGCTCCGCAAGGCTGATCTCGGACAGATCACAACCCTTCTGTTCGGCAAAACGAACCGTGAGTGCCACCGCTTCATGCGCATCCCTGAACGGCAATCCCTTCTTGACCAGATAATCCGCCAGATCCGTCGCTGTCGCATAGCCTTGCAACGCGGCGCGGCGCATGGCTGCCGGTTTGACGGTGATGCCGGTGATCATATCTGCATAGATGCGCAGTGTTTGCGTGACCGTATCGACCGTATCGAACAGCGGCTCTTTATCTTCCTGATTATCCTTGTTGTAGGCTAGCGGCTGACCTTTCATCAGTGTGAGCAAGGCTACCAGATGGCCATTGACGCGGCCTGTCTTGCCTCGCACCAGTTCAGGTACATCGGGGTTCTTTTTCTGCGGCATGATGGAGGAGCCGGTGCAAAATCGATCGGCGATATCGATAAAACCGACCATCGGGCTCATCCACAGTATCAGCTCTTCCGAGCAACGCGACAGATGGGTCATGATGAGCGCGGCACAGGCGGTAAATTCGATAGCGAAATCGCGGTCTGAGACCGCATCGAGCGAGTTTTCGCACACGCCGTCGAATCCCAGCAATCCTGCGACCATCTGGCGATCGATCGGATAGCTGGTCCCCGCCAGCGCAGCCGCGCCGAGCGGCAGCCTGTTTACCCGCTTGCGGCAATCAGCCAGGCGTTCAGCATCGCGTCCGAGCATCTCGTAATAGGCCATCAGATGATGCGCAAAGCTGATCGGCTGCGCGACCTGCAAATGCGTAAAGCCTGGCATGATCGTTTCGGTGTGTTTTTCGGCCAGATCGATCAGTGCGCTTTGCAAGGCGTTGATCAGACCCAGCAGATCGTCGATGGCATGGCGCAGATAAAGCCGTACATCTGTAGCAACCTGATCATTGCGTGAGCGTCCGGTATGTAAGCGTTTTCCTGCATCGCCCACCAGCGTGGTCAGGCGCTTTTCAATGTTCAGATGTACATCTTCCAGATCCAGTGACCAGATGAATTCGCCTGCGATGATTTCAGATTCGATTGCGGACAGGCCGCGCTGTATGTCTGATAAATCCGATTCGGAGATAATATGGCAAGCTGACAGCATCTGCGCATGTGCACGCGATCCCTCGGTATCGAACAATGCCAGTTTGCGGTCAAAATCCACCGAAGCGGTATATCGTTTGACCAATTCGGCAACGGGTTCAGAAAAACGGCCCGACCAGGTGTGATTATCTTGTATGCTTGTCATCTCTTGTCCAAAATCCGGGTAATAGTCCGGATGCTAAGTTAAAGCAGGTAGC